>SKEQ01000077.1_pt1 | contig 117890 bp, 104 predicted proteins | sample 4826751 | NCBI WGS metagenome assembly SKEQ01 (sample SAMN11008805, study PRJNA524170) | human gut metagenome | biome: Human fecal sample; material: Feces; isolation source: fecal sample from pouch patient p44 | host: Homo sapiens | place: Israel: Tel-Aviv | collected 2013-07-11
GCTATGGATCGTCGCCTTGGTAGGCCGCTGCCCTGCCAACTAGCTAATCCAACGCGGGTCCATCTTATACCACCGGAGTTTTTCACACGGAACCATGCGGTTCTGTGCGCTTATGCGGTATTAGCAGCCATTTCTGGCTGTTATCCCCCGGTATAAGGCAGGTTACCCACGCGTTACTCACCCGTCCGCCACTAGAAATAAATTAAATCGACCGAAGTTTCAATAAAGTATTTCCCGTTCGACTTGCATGTGTTAAGCACGCCGCCAGCGTTCATCCTGAGCCAGGATCAAACTCTCTGTAAAAGTGTTTGATGCACTCAAGACAACCAACTAGCTTAGTTATCTCTCGTCATTACTGTTATAAAAAGTTCATTCATTTGAATGATGATTCGTTAAGAATTTTCGAGAATCGTATGTGTTTCACTGTTTAGTTATCAAGGTTGTTTGTCTGTCATCTCTTTGCGACATCTTGTTTACTTTACCATATCTTCCAAATCTTGTCAAGCACTTTTTTCAAAAGTTTTTGAGATTTTCAAGATCCTGTCTAAAGTTGTTTGTTTCTGTCGTTCTGTTCAAACGACTTGATTACTTTATCATAAGTTCAGTCATTTGTTAACAGTTAATTTAAATTTTCTGAAAACTATTTTATTTTTCAGTATTTCAGAAGCAATTCCTTGTGACAGCTTGTTTACTATACCACTGCCGCAAGGAATCGTCAAGCACTTTTTACAAAAAAATCCATATTTTTTTACAGGTTATCATTGCTTACTTTTTCAAGTATTATTTTTCTATATATTTTTACAAATGTAAACATAAAACCTATTTACTCATAATATACCGAATCGCCTCCTGAATCTGTCTCACATACACCAGCTTAATCCCATCAGCTTTTTCCACCGAGCTTCTGCACACTTCCGGCAGGATCACGGTGTCAAATCCCAGCTTTTTCGCCTCCTGCACTCTCTGCCCCGCCATACTTACGGCACGTACTTCTCCACTAAGTCCGATTTCACCAAAAGCCATCAATTTATCTGGAATTACAATATCCTTCATGCTGGATGCAATTGCCAGGCAGATTCCAAGATCAATCGCCGGTTCTGTCATCTTCATCCCTCCGGCAATATTTACATAAGCGTCAGAAGAAGCAAGGTGAAGCCCAACTTTCTTCTCCAATACAGCCATGAGAAGATTGACCCTGTTAAAATCCGTACCCACAGCAGTCCTTCTTGGAATACCAAAATTACTCTCACAGACCAGTGCCTGAATTTCTACAAGAATCGGACGTGTTCCCTCCATAGAGCAGGCTACCACACATCCTGACGCATTCTCAGGGCGTCCTTCCAGAAGATATTCAGAAGGATTGGAAACCTCCTCAAGGCCTGAACTCTGCATTTCAAATACTCCAATCTCATTGGTAGAGCCAAATCGGTTCTTTACAGCGCGCAGTATTCGGTAAGAAGCATGTCTGTCTCCTTCAAAATAGAGCACAGTATCCACCATATGCTCTAACACTCTCGGACCAGCTACATTTCCCTCCTTAGTAACATGACCAACGATAAAAATCGTGATTCCAAGCCCTTTCGCGATCTGCATCAGCACATTCGTGGATTCTCTCACCTGGGAAACACTTCCCGGCGCAGATCCTATTTCTTCGTCAAACATGGTCTGGATGGAATCTATGATTGCTACATCCGGTTTCTTCCGCTCCATCACTTCACGCACTGTATCCAGATTGGTTTCGCACAAAAGCTGAAGATTCTCATTGAAAGTACCGATACGGTTAGCACGAAGTTTGATCTGACGCAGAGATTCCTCGCCTGAAATATAGAGGACAGAGCTTCCATTCTCTGCCAGATTCCGGCACACCTGCAAAAGAAGGGTGGATTTTCCGATACCCGGATCTCCCCCCACAAGAACCAAAGACCCGGGGACAATGCCGCCCCCGAGTACTCTGTCTAATTCACCTATTTTCGTCGTCTGACGCTCATCTTCCTTCAGACTGATGTCTTTTAAGATCACTGGTTCAGACTGTTGTCTGGAAACGGTCTTACCGCCTCCTGACGCCTTTTTCCCTGTGGAAACAGGTTCTTCCACAAAGGAATTCCATGCTTTGCAGCCAGGACACTGCCCCATCCACTTGGTGGATTCGTAACCGCACTCCTGGCAAAAATATACCATTTTTTTGTTTTTTAGCATTTTACAATTTTTACATCAACAGCTGAGCCATTTCCAAGCTCTACGCTGAAAGAAAGCTTTCCGCCAAGGTTGGTCTCCATTTTGCCTGTGCTTGCTCCGTCAAGATATACTTCATACTGAGCTTCTGCCTCAAGTTCAACCGTGATCTGTGCATCCTCCGGTCCTTCTACACGAAAACTCATCTGACTTCCATCCTGTGCAAGATCAAATACAGCGGTACCTGGTACGGACTCATAAACAAACATACCATTGCGTTCCAGCTTGGTGATCTCCTTGAATGTTTTTACTTTATACATATCTCCCTGATGGGGATAGTCTGAAACCTTTGATTTCTGGTTTTTCTCATAATCTCCAAAGCTGATGGTACCATTTTCCTCTGTACGGATCAGTTCCTTTACTACTGCCATGATGCTTGTCCTCCCTAAGACTCTTTCGTTATGTTCTCCAGCGGATTTCACCTCGCCAGATCCTTTTCACCGGTTCCCCGATGTTGTACATATTATATAATAAAACTTTTTTCTTTGCCAGTACCTTATATAAAATTTATAGTAATTTTAGAAGATTACGTTACTTTTCAAACAGGATCTTACTTCACTATAAAACGAATTTCTTTATTTCTATACTGTACCTGCACGATGTCTCCCCGCTTGATCTTGCCCTCCAGGAGCTCATTTGCCAGCCGGTCTTCTATCTTGGACTGAATGGCCCGTCGAAGAGGTCTTGCACCGTATTTAGCATCAAATCCGGCTTCCGCAATATAATCTACTGCAGAATTCGTCACATTCAGATGAATATCCATCTGTTCCTCACAACGTTTTTCCAGTGATTTCAGGAGTAGAAGTACAATTTTACGGATTTCCTCCTTATTCAGGGTGTGGAATACCATAATCTCGTCAATTCGATTCAGGAATTCTGGTTTGAAAAGACGGCGCACTTCTTCCATAACGCCGGATTTCATTTTTTCATAATCCTTTTTCTCATCTTTCTGGGAAATAAACCCAAGCTGCTTCGGTTCTACGATTGCCTGTGCGCCCGCATTGGAAGTCATGATAATGATTGTCTGTTTAAAATCCACTTTTCTTCCGTGGGCATCTGTAATATGTCCGTCATCCAGCACCTGAAGCAAAATATTAAACACATCCGGATGTGCTTTCTCGATCTCATCAAAAAGAATAACACTGTATGGATTTCTGCGTACTTTTTCACTGAGCTGTCCGCCCTCATCATATCCCACATATCCTGGCGGAGAACCGATCAGCTTGGAAACACTATGTTTCTCCATATATTCAGACATGTCTACACGAATCATAGCCTGTTCGCTGCCAAATACAGCCTGAGCCAGCGCCTTGGAAAGTTCTGTTTTTCCAACGCCTGTTGGTCCCAGAAACAGGAAAGAACCAATTGGACGGTTCGGATCCTTCAATCCTACACGACCACGTTTTACAGCCTGAGAAACAGCACGAACCGCTTCCTCCTGACCAATCACGCGTTTATGAAGTTCTTTTTCCAATTGAGCAAGGCGTCTGGTTTCTCCTTCTGTCAATCTTTGTACCGGAATTTTGGTCCAGTCGGATACAATGGAAGCTACGGCTTTTTCGTCCACTTTTCCGGATTTTCTCTGATTCTTCTTTTCTTCTTTTACTTGAAGCTGCTCAAGTCTGGCTTCTGCTTCCTTCTGTTTCTCCTGACATTCTTTGGCAAGACTTAAATAACCAGTTTTGATGGCACGCTCTTTCTCCTGAAGGATTTCCTGAATCTCACGGCTTAAATCCTCAATCTCGGAAGAAGCCTGATATCCGGAAAGCTGTACCTTAGAAGCAGCTTCATCAATCAGGTCGATTGCTTTATCCGGAAGAAATCTGTCGTTAATATAACGTACTGACATTTTAACTGCTGCTTCCAAAGCTTCATCTGATATTTCTACTTTATGATGTCTTTCATAGTATGGGCGAAGTCCTTTCAGGATCTCGTAAGCCTCCTCTTCAGAAGGCTCTTCCACGGTGACCGGCTGGAAGCGTCGCTCCAGAGCAGCATCCTTCTCTATATATTTGCGGTACTCTTCCAGAGTGGTCGCACCTATGATCTGCAATTCTCCACGGGAAAGAGATGGCTTCAGAATATTGGAAGCGTCAAGGGCTCCTTCTGCTCCGCCAGCTCCAATAATTGTATGAAGCTCATCAATAAACAGAAGAATCCCCTGATTCTCACGTACTTCATCCACGACCTTACGGATACGTTCCTCAAATTCACCTCTGTACTTGCTTCCAGCCACCATTCCAGACAGATCCAGCACTACCAGACGCTTGTCTTTAATCGTCTCCGGAACACTACCTGCAAGAATCCTCTGGGCAAGCCCCTCGGCAATGGCAGTCTTACCTACCCCTGGTTCGCCTACCAGACATGGATTATTCTTGGTTCTGCGGCTTAAAATCTGGATTAGCCTGCTGATTTCCTTTTCTCTTCCCACAACAGGGTCCAGTTTGCCCTCTGCTGCCATCTGGGTCAGATCACGGCTGTACTGGTCAAGCGCCGGCGTCGGGCTGCCTCCGAGATTTTGCATTGCCTTGGCAGCCTGGAACTCTTCCTGAATAGCCTCATTGTCATAGCCCATGGCTCCAAGGACTGCTGCGTAAAGCTTCTGGATGTTCACTCCCATCGTATACAAAAGCCGGGTTCCAACACAGTCCGTCTCGCGGAGCATGGCAAGGAGCAAATGCTCCGTTCCTGCCTTCTCACAGCCAGAATTCTGTGCCTCTGCCACGGCACTTTTCAGAACCTTCTCTGTTCTCGGACTGTATGGCGGCTTCATTTCAATCTCAGTTATATTTCCCACTTCTGCCGGAGTTACCAGCTTATCGATCAGTTCCACCAGTTTCTTGCCATCTACCTGAAATTCCTCCAGGACTCTTCCGGCAGTGCCTTCTGTCTCGCTTAAAAGTCCCAGTAAAAGATGTTCTGTACCAATATAGCCCAGTTCAAAATCAATGGCTGCTGCCTTTGCCAGTGTCAGGGCTGTCTGAGCCTGTTTCGTAAATTTATTTCGCATTGATCAATTGTTCCTCCTTACGCTAGTGTACAAACAAGTTGATTTCTCGAACAATCTCGCTTTTATTTCTCATATTCATCCAGAATCTCATCTATAAGACTATGCACTTCTTCCCTGGTCACATTATTGCAGCAGCCCCTTGCCAGCGCAACACGTAAATTCTGCTTCAATTCCTCCATAGCCCTTAACTTATCCACATCCAGACAGATTACTGCGCCTTTTCTTCTGTCAATGGAGACAAATCCTTCCTGGCGTAACAAGGAATAGGCCTTGTTTACAGTATGCATATTAATTCCAATGGTATCCGCAAGCTGTCTGACAGATGGAAGAGGATCTCCTTCCTGCAGCCGGGATGTGGCAATTCCCATAATGATCTGATTCATCAGCTGGGTATAAAGTGCCTCGTCACTCTGGAAATCTATCTCTATTACCATTTTATCCCTCCCTGTAAAAAATAGTGAATATCCCAAAAACAAAAGGACCGGAGTCATACAGCCCCGGTCTCTTCCTATCTTTCGTAATAAACACTTCGTTTAGATATAAGCCAAGCCATCTGCAAAGCTGGCAGCGCTCCCTATTCCTACTGAACCGGTGTCTCAGCTGCCGGTGCTTCTTCTGCCTTTACTTCACCCTCTGATGCCTTAGTCTCCTGCGTTGCTGCCGCAGCAGGTGCACTCTCAGCCGGTACTGAAGCCGGAGGAATCTCCACACCCAGAATCTTTCCAAGCTGTACTCTGTCAAGAATCAGATTGAATCCCATCGGGTTGATCACAAATGCTTTCGCCTGGTTGATAATGAGACCTGGCAGTTTGGCAAATGGAACCTTGGCTGCCCGAAGCTTCTTGCCTCTTGCAAATTTATCAAATTCCATAACATCTGTAAAAGCCGGCTGAAGAATATCCCCCTGTTTGTTCTTAAGATATGGAATGTTAACCTTGGTCGGGTCTTCCGGATCAGTAGCCATAGCTACCAGGAATTCAGATTTCTTAAGGTTCACGATCAGCTCTTCTTCCATTTCACGAAGGTTCACAGTGCGCTCCTCTTTCTTAATCGGGCGACGGAGCTCCTGCATAAAATAGATACCGGAAAGCTGAAGAGTGGAATTAAAAAGTGGCTGCTTCTTCGGCTCAAGCTGGCTGAAATCTGCCTGTCTGGCAATTCTGGTAAGTTCAACCTCAATCTGATTCTCTCCATCAACCCATACTACACTGTTTACACCGATTGCATAAAGTGTGCCGTAGAATCTTGGGTAGTCTTTCTTCTCATATTTCATTCCCATAAGAAGAATCTTATCCTCTAATTTCTTCTTGCCAAATGCTTTAATCTCCTCTTCTGTGGCAAATACCCACACCTGATCATTAAAGCTCTCTTGATCGCAAATTACATATGGAAGCTTCGTAGCCTGTGAATACGCTACAAAGATTTCGTCTCTTGTCTGTAATTCCTTAATTGCTTCCTGTTCAGTGATTCCCATGTCATTATCCTCTCAGTCCTGGTTTCCTGCTGTCGTATACGAAAATTCTATGAACCTTGTCCTGTCTGGCAGATTTCAAAACATATCGACAAAAACCTAATATAGGTTTTATTTTATAACAAAATTGCAAAAAAGTAAAGTCTAACCGTCAGTGTTTTTATGCAATTTTACCGCGTTCCATACTAGAACGTGTCCCAAAAATCATTTCTTCATGCTGCACGCCCCAATTTTCGGCATATCTTGTCACGCCTGGCATCCACTGATCCGACAAGCCTTCTCTTATTTTGTCATAAATTCTACAATCTTATCAAGCTGTGCCAGCTGGTCTTCTTTCAGGGCAGACTTTACCGTTACCGTCTCTTCATAGATTTCCATATCTTTCATACCAGAAAGGATCTCCTTCATCTGCTTACCTGCAGTAGAAGCCCAGGTACCGTTTTCCAGAACTGCCACTTTTCTCTTCTGCAGATTGTGGGCAGCAAGTTCATGAAGCAGGGTTTCCATCTTCGGGAAAAGTCCTGCATTATAAGTCGGGCAGGCAAATACGATTCTGTCACAGCGGAATGCTTCCGCTACCAGATAGGAAGGATCTGTTACAGAAACATCATAAACCTTCACATTCTTCTCCCCTGCATCTGCCAGTCTGCCTGCCAGAACATCAGCTGCATTCTCTGTATTTCCATAAATGGAGGCATACATAACCACAACATTATGGTCTTCAGGTGTATAAGTGCTCCATTTCTGATATTTGTCAATAAACCATCCAAGATCCTCTCTCCAGATAGGACCATGAAGTGGGCAGATCATGGCGATATCAAGTGTAAGAGCCTTTTTCAGGGCACTCTGAACCGGTCCGCCATATTTTCCAACAATATTTACCAGATATCTTCTGGCGTCATCCAGCCACTCTTCTTTAAAGTTTACTTCATCTGCAAACACATTTCCATTCAGCGCTCCAAAAGTACCAAAAGCATCTGCGCTAAAAAGCACTTTGTCATATGCATCGTATGTAACCATTGCCTCTGGCCAGTGAACCATGGGGATCATGGCAAACGCAAGGGTATGTTTACCTGTACTGATGGTATCTCCCTCTTTGATCACAACTGCATGGGCATCCACGTCAAAGGTAAAGAACTGTTTCATCATGTTAAAGGTCTTGGCATTTCCCACAACCTTCACTTCCGGGAATCTTCTTACCACCTCTTCCACAATTGCACAATGATCTGGTTCCATATGGTTTACGATCATATAATCCAAAGGTCTGTTTCCAAGAACATGCTCCAGATTTTCAAAAAACTGTCCGCTCACAGACTTGTCAACTGTATCCAGAAGCACGGTCTGCTCATCCAGGATCACATAAGAGTTGTAGGAAACTCCTCTTGGAATCGGGTAAATATTTTCAAAAAGGGCAAGTCTTCTGTCACTTGCACCGATCCAGTATAAATCTTCGTTTACTTTCTTCACATTGTACATAATGGTTCCTCCTAATGCTTTTGCTAAATAAATTCTGCAACACAGAATTCTCTGACTTTTGTATTTTCATCCTGTCAGGACTTCCATAACCAAAAACAGACAGGAAACACTCTTGTCTCCTGCCTATTTTATACCACTTAATTATGCTTCGTCAATTGCTTTTCCAATATCATGGCGCATATATTTATTTGCGAAAGTGATCCACTCTGTTGCCGCATAGGCATTTTTTCTGGCCTCTTTCAGATTGCTGCCTGTGGCTGTGATTCCTACAACACGTCCACCATTTGTAACGATCTGTCCATCCTTAAACTTGGTTCCGGCATGGAAACAGTAATATCCCTCTTTATCCTTGAAATTCTCAAATCCATACATCGGGATTTCTTTCTCATATTTCACCGGATATCCGTCACTTGCGAGAACTACACAAACAGCGGCATTGTCCTCAAACTGAAGATCGATCTGATCCAGAGTTCCATCAATGCAGGCTTCCATAACTTCTACAATGTCGTTCTTCATACGCGGAAGAACAACCTGTGCTTCCGGATCTCCGAAACGGGCATTGTATTCCAGTACCTTCGGACCATCTGCTGTCAGCATCAGACCAAAGAAAATGATTCCTTTAAATTCTCTTCCTTCAGCGGCCATTGCATCCACAGTTGGCTGATATACATATTTCTTACAGAACTCATCCACCTCTTTTGTGTAGAAAGGACTGGGAGAAAAGGTTCCCATTCCGCCTGTATTTAAGCCCTGGTCACCGTCCTTTGCACGCTTATGATCCTGTGCGGAGGTCATGGTTTTAATTGTTTTTCCATCTACAAAAGAAAGAACGGAAACTTCACGACCAGTCATAAATTCCTCAATAACCATGGTATTTCCGGCGCTTCCAAACTTCTTATCTTCCATGATCTCTTTCACACCAGCTTCTGCTTCCTGAAGATTCTGACAGATCAGAACACCTTTTCCAAGAGCAAGTCCGTCTGCTTTGAGGACGATAGGGAATTTTGCTTCGGTGCGAAGATAAACCAGTGCCTTTTCCGGGTCATCAAAATTCTCGTATGCGGCTGTCGGAATGTTGTATTTCTTCATCAGATCCTTGGAAAATGCCTTGGAGCCTTCCAGGATTGCTGCATTTTTACGAGGTCCGAATACCCGTAAACCGCGGGATTCAAACTCGTCTACTATACCGCCTACCAACGGATCATCCATACCGATGATGGTAAGGTCTATCTGATTTTCCTGAGCAAAATCAGCAAGTTTTTCAAATTCCATAGCACCAATGTTCACGCACTCTGCATACTCTGCAATTCCTGCATTTCCCGGTGCACAGTAAATCTTATCTGCCTTAGGGCTTCTGGATACACTCCATGCGATTGCATGCTCTCTTCCGCCGCTTCCTACGATCAGTACTTTCATAATCTCCTCCTTAATCGCTGATAGTCACAATATGATCTTCTACCGAAATCTTTCCATTGGCAATGAGATTAATTGCTTTCGGAAGGATCTTCCACTCTGCCTTTTCCATTACACTTCTCTGAAGAGACTGTGGGGTATCATCCGGCTCGATTTTTACTGCTTTCTGCAAAATAATAGGGCCGGTATCTGTACCTGTATCCACGAAATGAACAGTAGCACCTGTTACTTTCACGCCTCTTTTTAAGGCAGCTTCATGAACATGAAGTCCATAGTATCCTACGCCGCAAAAGGATGGGATCAGGGATGGATGGATATTGATGATCTTATTTGGAAATGCCTCCACGATCATAGGTGGAATTGCAACCAGATAGCCTGCAAGAACAATCAGTTCTGCACCGCTTTCCTGCAATTTCTTTAAAAGTGCCTTATGAAATTCTTCACGGTTTTCAAATTCTTTAGGGGAAATACAGACAGCCTCTATACCATGGTTCTTCGCTCTTTCCAGTGCGTAAGCATTTGGATTATTGCTGATCACAAGAGAAACTTCCGCGTTGGTGATCCTGCCGGAATCAATGGCATCCAGAATTGCCTGGAGATTGGTACCGCCTCCTGATACCAGGACAGCAACCTTTAGCATAATGTCACTCCCTTTTCTCCTGCTTCAATACGTCCTACTACGTATGGTGTCTCACCTGCTGCCTTGATTGCTTCCATAGTCTTATCTACATCAGCCGGATCAACTGCCAGAACCATACCAAGACCCATGTTGTAGGTGTTGTACATCATCTTTTCTTCAATGTCTCCGGTCTTTGCAAGAAGCTTAAAGATCGGAAGTACCGGATAACTGTCTTTCTCGATTACGGCTCTTGTGCCCTCTTTCAGCATACGAGGTACATTCTCATAGAAACCGCCGCCTGTGATATGGCTGCATGCGTGGATCTTAACCCCTGCATCTTTAATGCTCTTAAGAGCTTTTACATAAATCTTGGTTGGTGCGATCAGCGCCTCACCAAGGGTAGTTCCAAGTTCATCATAATATGTGTCCAGAGACTCTTTTGTCATCTCAAACACTTTGCGGACAAGAGAAAAACCATTGCTGTGTACGCCTGAGGAAGCCATTCCGATCAGAACATCTCCGGTATTTAAATTCTCTCCTGTAATCAGGTCTTTTTTATCAACAACACCAACTGCAAATCCAGCCAGGTCATACTCGTCTACCGGATAAAATCCTGGCATCTCAGCAGTTTCGCCGCCGATGAGGGCTGCGCTTGACTGGCTGCAGCCTTCTGCAACACCTTTTACGATCTCAGCAATCTTCTCCGGATAGTTCTTTCCACAGGCAATGTAGTCTAGGAAGAAAAGAGGTTCTCCGCCTGCACATGCAATATCGTTTACACACATTGCCACACAATCGATTCCAACAGTGTCATGTTTGTCCATAATAAATGCCAGTTTCAGCTTGGTTCCAACTCCGTCAGTTCCGGAAACCAGTGTAGGCTCTTCCATATCCTTGAAGCTGTTCATGGAAAAAGCACCTGAGAATCCGCCGATTCCTCCAAGTACTTCTGGTCTCATAGTCTTTGCAATATGCTGTTTCATTAATTCTACTGATTTGTATCCTGCCTCAATATCAACGCCCGCGTTCTTGTAATCCATGCCTTTTTCCTCCCAGAATTTTATGGTTTCTATTATGGTGTTTATTATGGTTTTCATAGAAAGATCCTGCCTCGCAGGATTCTTCACCTGCATCAGCAGAAAAGGTTATTCTGCCCCTGCTGTATAATTCTATTTTGTATAAGCCTTATGTCCCACTTCCTGTAATTTCGCATCCTTGGCTTCGACCTGCTCTTTCAGCTCCTGGCTGTAGGCTTTCAGACGTGCAAGAAGCTCCGGATCGGATGTTGCAAGAATCTTCGCTGCAAGAAGACCAGCATTTGCCCCTCCGTTAATTGCAACAGTTGCTACCGGAATGCCGGATGGCATCTGTACAATGGAATACAGGGAATCTCTTCCCCCAAGTGATGTAGTGTGCATAGGAATTCCGATAACCGGCATCGGGAAAATCGCTGCGCACATTCCTGGTAAATGTGCTGCCATACCGGCACCTGCAATGATGACCTTAAATCCTTTTTCCTCAGCTGTCTTCGCATAATCAAAGAACACGTCCGGCTCTCTGTGTGCGGAGATGATACGCATTTCGTAATCAATCCCAAGTTTCTCCAGAATGTCTGCTGCCTTGCTCATTACCGGCATATCTGAATCACTGCCCATTACAATTCCTACTTTTGGCATAATATTCTCCTCTTTTAGTTATATTTAGAACTACCATTCGCGTAAATTCTACTAAGAATAACATTTTCTGTCAATACGATTGAGGCAAAGAAAAATTTTATAGGGCTAATTAATTTTGCTGTTAGATTTTAAACTTTCCTTTATTCCTCAAAAGGTTTATTCAATTCTTCCGTTCCGGCCAGCACAAATCTGCCATCCTCAATAATCGAAATTTTCTCCCCATTCTTTCCAGGAACACAGATGCTTCCCAATTCATCATAGGGAATGGTAATATCCGTATGACAGCCAAAGTACGCCTTGCTTATATCTTCTTTTCTTAGAATGGAGATTTCATTATCTCTTGCAATGATTTCTTTTCCATCCGGATTGTACATGGCAGTATCCTCAGACCAGCTGTAACAGGTATCACCTACTGCAAAATGGGGTCCCATTTTTTCTGCAATCAGAATAGGCAGCTTATCTGCAATGTTGTATTTCTTCGCAGCTACATAAGCCGTAGTATTCGTTCCGATTGCAAATTCACCCATTGGAAGTGTTGGATGATGGAACAGGATATTATCCTCAATATATTTTTTATTCTCTTCTTCATTTTCAAAATTTCCGCAGGAATAGGATGCAATTTTTCCATCTTTAAATTCAAGTTTCAGATCACGGAACTGAAGGCCTTCCAGATATACCTGGCTTACATGAAGAAGACCGTCTGTTCCGGAAAGAACAGGGGAAGTAAACACTTCACCAACGGGAATATTTACATCCGCTACACAGTTCTCGAAATTGGACTGCTTCGTCGGGTCGGTAAGAGTGTGCAGATGTATCCTGAGATCTGTTTCATTTGCTCCTTTTCCCTTTACAGATACCCATTCTGCAGTATCCAGAGTATCGATAAGGGTCTGCTGGATTTTCTGGTAAAGCTGGTAATCCAGGGTGTTGATTTTCACGATCTGGCGGAAAATCTCCTCATAATCACCGCCGATCTCAGGAACCGGATATGCAATAATGGTAAAACTTCTCTCATCACCTTTAATGTAGCGGTTTGTAATCTGTCCAGCTTCATTTTGCATCTCAATTTCCAGCTTCTGCTGGGCATCACTGAACTGCCATGCCTCTTTTACACTCACCGGTGAAAACGGAGCTTCTCCAAATACCTCAATGCAGGCCGGACCAGCGTGAACATACGCCAGCTCCTTATATTTTTCATAGGAAGTCTGCAGGGCACGAAGGCGCTTCTGCACAAAATCCTGATCCAGAAAAAGCGCCCCGTCCTGTCGATGATCATAGTCAAACTGCGGGTTTGCAACAGCGCCTGTATAGCCAATTCTATAAGAGCCGCGCCTGTTTACCGCATGGGTCGGATAGCGATATATAACTGGCTTCAGCCCCATCTCCTCAAACTGAAGAACTGCCGCTTTTACCATACGTTCAAAACCAAGGTTGTAGCGGATATTGACTGTTTTCTTTTTGCTCAGGTCTTTGTGTCCATTTACAAATCCCAAACGGTAGCCCTCTGTATAAGTTCTTGCGCAGGAATCGATTTCTTCCTGGGAAAGACCGTTAAGAAATGCAGCCACTCCAAGTTCATTCTCTGTAATGCATTCTCCAAACAGATACAGGTAACGAAGGTCTGAAAAATCAGAATTCATGATAATTTTTGCCGCAAAATCCAGCTCCGGGTCCACGCACTCTCTAGTGCGGTACTCTATCATATCCTGGCAGTAATCATTTGCATAGGAATTTAAAATCCCCCTCAATTCTTCCTCTGTAGGAACCTCTTCCTGAGCAAAAGCGCCATAAACTTCCAGAAACAGCTCCAGAAGCACAGTTATGTCCCACAGCCTCTTTTCAAAGGCATAGACCACAATACCACGCAGCTCTGCATACAGGAAAGAAAAGTCTTTTCCGTATTCCCCAAGCTTTTCACAGGCATAAACCGGATTTCCGTAGCTGTTTCTATAATTTTCCGGAAGGATATCTGCATACAGATCACGATTCAGTTCTTTCCATTCATCTATAGATAAATCAGCCGCATCTGCAAGTTTCCTTGGTTCCCTGGCTTCTCCCAAAAATACAACGCCATCCATAATTTCCACATTTTTTTCAAGAAAAGCAGCTGTTTTCTGGAAAAAGTCCAGATATGGCATCTGTACTGCTTTCTCCTCTTTGATCTCACATACTCTTTCTTTTGCAAGAGCATAACGTTCCATCAGTAATTCGTCCACACGTTTCCCTCACTTTTCATTTTTTTACACGAAGCTATCCATCACGGCACTGACAGCGCCTGTTTGAATAATTGTTTCCGCGATCAGCACACTTCTTATTCTTTTTTGGACATATCGTCGATCACATGTCCTTTTTCTACATGCTGGTCAATCAATTCCTGCATATATTCCCAGATTTTTGGTGCTCCCTCACCAGTACGGCGGTTTCGTGTGTAAATCTGACTTTTCTTCACGCCATGCTCTACCCAGCTGATTCCATCTGTAGCATTGTTCAGAAAAAGCGGCTGACTGTTGTCCAGCATGTGCGCATATTTGGCCTCTGGTGTTTCATAAGCTTCGAACTCTTCCCAAAGATCATAAAGCCATTTTCCCTGGTCTTCCGGAAGAATGCCGTAAATGCGCTGTGCTGCAGCTTCTTCTCTTGTATGCTGGGTAGCTCCCCCAACAGCGTCATAAGCATAGGTATCTCCGGCATCAATCTCTACCAGATCGTGAATCAGTACCATAGGAATGACTTTGGAAAGGTCAACTTCCTCTGGTGCATATTCTTTCAAAAGTACTGCCATAAGTGCCAGATGCCAGGAATGTTCTGCATCGTTTTCCTTGCGTTTTCCATCCGCCAGATAGGTCTGACGCATAATATTTTTCACTTTATCTGCTTCCAGAATAAAGTCTAATTGCTTTTTTAAACGTTCATCCATATATATTCCCCTTTCCCCTGTCTGATCAATTATTATTGCTTTCAAACGGATTTCCGCAATACATACGCCGTGCTCTACAATCCAGTCAGGTATACTCCGATCCACACAATCAGAAACAATCCATTGCTGATTGAACCGATAATGCTGGTTTTATGGCTTCTGCCCTCTTCAGAAAAGCTGAGCAGTCCCATAATAAATCCGTATACGGAAAGAAGGGTGGCAAATAAGCCCACTCCTCCTACCAGAAACCCAAAGCTGTTATCCAAAAGATACGCCAGGACAACAGCCGTTATAAACAACAAAAAGGACGCTGCCGCCAGACCGGCAGACAGCTTCCCTTTTTTCGCTTCTTTTTTCTTTGTAAATGAATATCTATATCTTCTTGCCATAATGGAACTTTCTCCTAAATGGACATGTCTGCCCACGCAGGCATGTCAAAATATGAAAGTCAGCTGCTGCCATACAATATCCATAAATCCGCTTAGGTAAGCATGGCTCATTCATGGCTGCTATCCAGGACTTTCCTTCGAATATGATGTTACTGTTCACTTCGTTCACAGTAACACGCTTCGCGATGCACAGAAATCATGCTTTGCATAATTTCGCGCCGCAACTCTCGGGTTTTCTGTGAACTTTGTTCACAAAAAACACCTCGCGGAATGTTACCAGTGAACAGTAACAATATGATTACAGACGAAAAAAAGAACATACCCCAAGGTTGCCCCCAGGGTGTTCAAAATCATATCATCCACATCAAAACAGCCAACCTTCGTGACCAGCTGGATCACTTCCACAGTCAGACTTAATATAAATCCTGATACACAGATGAGAAAACCGCTGTTCATTCTTCGGAAAATAACAGGAAGGATAAACCCGAAAGGCAGGAAGCCTATCACATTTCCGAATATGTTGGAAAATACTGCAAATGTGCCAAGCTGCTCCCGGTATATCCAGAACCTTCTGATTTCCACAAAGGGAATCAGATTATACCTGTATACCCGTTGCGCCTCTGCCGCCCTGCCATATTCCTCTGAAAAGAACAGAAAATAGACAAGAAAGATTATATAGATGGCGAACAGCAGGATTCCCATACGGCGAATTAAAATCTTCGTTTCCTTTTTCAAAAAAATCCCCTTAAATCATCATATCGGATTTGCCCTTCAGAAGTCTGGCACCATTCACAATCATGAGAATACCAGTGGACACACCTGTCACCAGTGTGATGATCCCAAGTGCAATACTTCCGGCACCTACGCCAGATACGATTTTATAAAGCTTTTCACTCATCAGCATTTCCTCCTTTTATCATTATGCCGCCAGTTGCCGCAGCACACTTTCAGAATTTTTAATGCTGCATAGAATTCTCTTATTCTGCGCCGTACTGCTCATAGTATGCATCAATAGCAGCTTTTAATGTATCATCAATGATGACTTTCCCTTTATACTCTTTGTTGTAAAGATGCTCTACTACCTCTGCCATAGTTACAATAGCAGTTGTCTTAAGGCCATATTTCTCTTCAATCTCCTTTAAAGCGCTCTTGGTACCCTGTCCGCGCTCCATACGGTCTACAGAAACCACAAGACCGATTGGAGAAACGTCACCCTGGGCTTTGATGATCGGCAGAGTCTCCTGAATAGAAGTTCCGGCTGTCGTAACATCCTCGATGATCACAACCTTATCTCCGTCCTCAATCGGGCTTCCAAGAAGAATTCCCTTATCCCCATGATCCTTTACCTCTTTACGATTGGAGCAATAGCGGATATCCTTGCCATACTCCTCGCTGATTGCCATTGTCGCTGCAACAGTCAGCGGAATTCCCTTGTATGCAGGTCCAAAAAGCACATCAAAATCCAGACCGAATTTGCTCTCAATTGCTTTTGCATAATACTGGCCTAATTTTCTTAACTGAGCTCCTGTACGATAAAATCCTGTGTTTACAAAAAACGGAGTCTTTCTTCCGGATTTGGTTACGAAATCTCCAAATTTCAATACATTGCAATCAATCATAAACTCAATAAATTCCTGTTTATACTGTTCCATTTTTATCCTCCTCGTATATGGACTGTATCTGTTATTGGTCTTTCTTAAATCATATTTGAAAAAGCTCTTGCATACGCCGGTTTCAAAGTAAAACCCGGTTACATTATTGTTCACTCCGTAATCAGTAATGTAACCTTCGCGCTCTCTTTATAGTAGCACAAAATATGGGCATGGTCAAAATCTCTTTTAAACCGCGAAGTAAAACCTATTTCAGTGTTACTGTTCACTCCGTTCACAGTAACACGCTTCGCGATGCACAGAAATCATGCATTCGCATGATTTCGCGCCGCACTTCTCGGGTTTTCTGTGAACTACGTTCACAAAAAACACCTCGCGGAATGTCACCAGTGAATAGTAACCTATTTCACACATCCGATCAGCTCATTAATATCTTCCACTTTCTGTCTCTCAAGGAATGCAGCCATACCATCCACAACCTCCTGAGTAGTATATGGATTGATGAAATTTGCAGTTCCTACAGATACTGCAGTGGCGCCCGCCATAATAAATTCCAGGGCATCTTCAGCACTTGCAATTCCACCCATTCCGATGATTGGGATCTTCACTGCATTTGCCACCTGATAAACCATACGCACTGCCACAGGCTTCACAGCCGGACCGGACATACCGCCTGTTTTATTTGCCAGTGCAAACGTTCTGCGGTTAATATCAATCTTCATTCCGGTAATGGTGTTAATAAGGGAAACCACATCTGCACCGCCTGCTTCTGCTGCCCTTGCCATCTCTGTAATATCTGTTACATTAGGACTCAGTTTCATAATCACCGGCTGTCTGGCATATTTTTTTACTTCTCTTGTAATGGCCTCCAGAGCCTTGGGATTCTGTCCAAAGGCAATGCCGCCTTCCTTTACATTCGGGCAGGATACATTGATCTCCAGCATATCTACAGACTCATTTCCAAGACGTTCCACAACCTCACAGTAGTCCTCTGTGGTCTTTCCGCATACATTTACAATGATCTTCGTATCGAATTTCTTCAGAAATGGAATATCTCTCTCACAGAAAACATCGATTCCAGGATTCTGAAGACCGATAGCATTCAGCATTCCTCCTGTGGTCTCTGCTACACGGGGTGTAGGATTTCCAGGCCACGGCACATTTGCCACGCCTTTTGTCACGACTGCACCAAGATTATTCAGGTCTACAAATTCACTATATTCCGCACCGGAACCAAATGTTCCAGACGCAGTCATTACTGGATTTTTCAGAGTCACTCCTGCAAGATTTACGCTCATTTTGCTCATAACTCCACCTCCGTACTTCTGAACACCGGACCGTCTTTACATACGCGCTTATTGTGTACATGAGAATGGGCATCCGTTTCTGTGGACTGGCATACACAGCCAAGGCAGGCACCGATTCCACAAGCCATGCGCTCTTCCATGGAAACCCAGCAGGGGATTCCCTTCTCCAGTGCATAGGCCTTGATGGCGCGAAGCATAGGCTTAGGTCCGCAGGCAAAAATCACGTCTGCTTCCAGGTCATTCTCCCGGATCGCATCCATTACATTTCCTTTGGTTCCGGCAGAGCCGTCTTCTGTTGCAATGTATACCTCACCATTTTTTTCAAATTCCTCATTTAAAAACAGCTCATCACGATAGCCAAGAACTGCAATCTTCTTAGCATCCAGCTGCTTCATGGTCTCCAGCATAGGCGGAACACCGATTCCTCCGCCCATAAGGAATACCTTCCTGCCAGCAGCCTCTTCCAGTGGAAATCCATTTCCAAGAGGTCCAAGAAGTTCAAGCTGTGCACCTGCATGCAGTCTGGAAAAGCTTTCTGTACCTGTTTTCGGACCTGTTACACGATAGACAAGGCGAAGTGCACCTTTTTCTTTATCAATCTCACAAAGACTGATAGGACGTGGCAGCAGTTTGCTTCCATCCTGTGTATAAACGGAAACGAACTGTCCCGGCCTCGCATTCCCTGCAATGGTCTTTGTCTGAATCCACATGCTGTAAATGTCTTTTCCAATACATTCCTGGTTGAGGACTGTACAGGTTTCTTTTACCTTTGTACCCATTTTCTTCCTCCTAGCGGTTCTCAAGTGCAGTGCTGATATCAAGAATCATGTCTTTCACTGCCTGACGGGAAGCATCTGCATAGTTCGCTTCACCAAACTTTGCGTATTTTTCCTGCTTGTAAGCTGCAATAATTCCTCTGGAGGAGTTTACGATAGCGCCAAGACCATCTTTGTTAAAGAAATGTACAAGATCTGCACCCTTACCACCCTGTGCGCCATATCCTGGTACCAGAATAAAGGTTTTTGGCATAAGTTTTCTTAATACTTTGCCCATTTCCGGATAGGTAGCACCTACAACTGCGCCTACATAGCTATAACCGTCTCCCATAAGCTCATCTCCCCATTTGGCAACTTTCTCACCAACCCACTCATAGAGAGGACGTTTTTCAATTATTCTGTCCTGGAACTCACCGCTGGACGGATTGGAGGTCTTAACCAGAACAAAAATTCCTTTTTTCTCTTCTTTACAAACATCCATGAAAGGCTTCACTCCGTCTGTTCCAAGATATGGATTTACAGTTGCAAAATCCTCATTAAATGGAACATAAGTCTTGCTTCCTACCTGAACCTTTCCAAGATGTCCAACGGCATAAGCTGCAGATGTGGAACCGATATCACCACGTTTAATATCTCCAATTACTACAAGATCTTTTTCCTTACAATAGTCTACAGTACGCTTGTAAGCCATAAGTCCCGGAATTCCAAACTGTTCATACATAGCGATCTGCGGCTTCACAGCAGGAATCAGATCGTATGTGGCATCCACAATTCCTTTATTGTACTGCCAGATTGCTTCTGCAGCACCTTCCAGCGTCTCTCCGAATTCCTTAAATGCAGCTTCCTGGATCTGCTTCGGAATATAATTCAGCATTGGGTCAAGTCCTACTACAATAGGGGCTCCGGTTTTCTTGATATTGGCAATAAGTTTGTTGATCATGGGTGTTTCCTCCTTAATATGTTTTCCTGGAAATTTCATTTTTTCTTATTTAGCAGCAGAATCCTTGTACACAATCTTACCGTCGCAAATAGTGTATAGAATCTTTCCTTTCACCTCTTTTCCCTCAAATGGGGTGTTTTTGCCTTTGGAAACAAAGTCTGCTTTGTGAATGGTATATGGATTCTTAATGTCCGCGATTATCACATCTGCCGGATGTCCTTTCTGCAAGGTTCCGCATGGCAGGTTCAGAATCTGGGCCGGATTGTAGCTCATCTTCTCTACAAGCTGAGAAAGAGTGAGGATTCCAGTCTCTACAAGAGCAGTGTAACTAAGTGCAAAGCTGGTCTCGATTCCCACAATTCCGAAAGCTGCGGTTCTCATGGAACCGGTTTTGTCTTTCTGGGTGTGTGGGGCATGATCAGTGCTTATCACCTGAATGTATCCCTCCTTCAGACCTTCAATCAGTGCATCCACATCTTTTCTGGTACGGAGAGGCGGATTCATTTTATAGTTTGGGTCATCTCTTTCAATATCATCAGATGTGAGTATAAAATGATGGGGGCAAACTTCTGCTGTTACATTCTCAATGCCTTCTGCCTTTAACATTTTCATCATAATTGCAACACCTTTTGTAGAACAGTGGCAAAGGTGCAGCTTAGCGCCTGTCTCAATGGCAAGCAAAGAATCTCTTGCCGCAATGGTATCTTCTGTAGAATTGCAGATTCCCGGAAGCCCAAGGCGTTTGGCGTTCTCATCCTCATTCATGCAGCCATTCCCACGAAGAGACATATCCTCACAGTGATCAAAGATAGGAAGTCCGGCTTTCACGGCTTCTTCCATCGCCTGCTTGCAAAGGCTTGCTTTCATAACAGATTTACCATCTTCGGAAAGAACAGGTACTCCTGCTGCTGCCATGCCTGCAATATCAGAAAGCTCCTCCCCAAGTTCTCCCTTTGTCATGGCTCCTGCCTGGAGCACATGAATAGCGGAAACCTGCGCAGCTTTATTTTTCACATAGTTTGCACGGTCAGGGCTGTCAATAACCGGTGTGGTGTTCGGCATCGCCACTACAGTAGTCACACCGCCTCTTGCAGCTGCATGGGAACCGGTTTCAATGTCTTCCTTCTCCGTCTGTCCAGGATCACGAAAATGTACGTGAAGATCCACAAGGCCTGGCATTACTACCAGTCCCTTAGCGTCTATAATCTTGTCATCTTTATCCTTTGCTTCCAGCTTCTCTCCCACTTTTTGGATTACGCCGTCATCCAGATAAACATCCGCAATTTTATCAATCTGAGCAGCCGCATCCACAACACGTCCGCCTCGAATCAGAATACCCATTTGGTTCTCTCCCTTCTGGTATAACGTAAACTTTATCACAACCTATCATACACGAATTTTTTCATTTAATAAAGAGTTTTTTTCCCTTCCGGCATTTTTCCTTATATCTTCCACCCAATTATATTTTTTGTTGCACAATTTTAATTATCCTTGACTTTTTTTAGTTCAGGTTATATAATCAATCCATGTCGAAGATTATTTAATGTAAAATCACTAGTTTTTAGAGATTATATATTTACATGATATAGTCTGTAAAATCTGGTGATTTTTTTCGCCAGAACATCTTTTTAATTTTTTATTTTTTATGGAGGTAACTCAAAATGAACAAGGGCACTGTAAAATGGTTCAACGCTGAAAAAGGTTATGGTTTCATCACAGGAGAAGACGGAGCTGATGTATTCGTACATTTTTCTGCAATCAATGGTGAAGGCTTCAAATCTCTTGAAGAAGGCCAGGCTGTAACATATGACTTAACAGAAGGCGCTCGCGGAATGCAGGCTGCTAACGTTACTAAGTTATAATTGAAGCAACTGAAGCAGAAATTTCCCCTCGGAATCATATCCGAGGGGAATTTTTTATGTAATAAGAAATCTCCTCAGAATTTCCTATTATAAAAAAATCCCTATCTGGCAGGATTACACTGCAGCGGAAGGGTAAATATCGCCCAAGACGCCCCACCGTAGGCGGAGAGTCCTGTAGACAGGATTCTTTTTATTGTTATTATATAAACAAAATGGGGACAGATTCGAAATCCATCCCCATCGTTTTAAGCTACCTCAGGCAGTTTTTTCTTATATTTTCTTATATTTCATACTTATTCCGCCTCTGAATCTGCACTAAGTCCATTCAGATAAGAATCCAGTGCAGAAGTATCCATAACAGTCTCTGTCGTCACAGTCTCCTGACCTTCTGTAACCTTTCCGTAAACAGAATAACCAATCCAGCATACAGCAACCATACACGCAACAAGCGCTGCCAGCTTCTCAATAGTAAGGATCAACTTCTCCTTTTTCATAATTTTCTCACGGTTTGCTTTTTCTGCTTTATAGGCATCTACTTTCTTCTGACTCATAGCCGCACGTCTCCTTTGGGATAAAATATCAACTTAGATGAGTATATCATATTTCCCAACAAAATGGAAGTATGTTCACTTACAGTTCACAAAAAACACCTCGCGAAATGTTATCAGTGAACAGAATCTAGTACATCGAAAATTAAGTTTCTGCTATATTGACGCAGGATGATTTCTTCATATGCAAGGCTGAGGAAGAAGGCGTAGCGGTGGCTACGGCGACTGACGTAGGCGCAGCAGATGAAAATCAGACAAGTCAATATGGCAGTTACTTAATATTCGATGTACTAGCATCAGACAGCTACAATAATTCCACCATCATTTGCATACATACTGCTGACACCAGCTGTGTCAAGAACCACAATATCAGCCAGCTTCATCTTCTCCTGGATGGCTTCTTTAAGCATATTTGCTTTCTTCGGGCTGTTGCAGTGGGAAATGGCAAGAATTTTGTTCTCACTGTTTTCTGTCACTTCCACAATTTTATCCACCATTTTCACAAGCGCCTTATTCATGCCTCGTGCCTGATCCAGCTGGCAGATCGTCCCCTCCGGAGTAGATCCCATGATCGGTTTGATCTTAAGGGCTGTTGCCACAAGCGCTTTCACACGGCTGAGGCGGCCATTTTTACGTAAGGTTTCCAGATTCTCCAGCACAAAAAAAGTGTGCTGTTCTTCAATATATTTATTCACAACGCTGACAACATCCTCAAACGGAAGGCCGGCATCTTCGCACTGTACAATTTTCATTGCAATCAAAGTCTGCCCTATAGAAGCAGAACAGGAATTGAAAACATGAATCTGAACGCCTTTCTTCTCCTCATGAAGAAGACTTGCTCCAAGCACTGCACTGTTATAGGAACCACTGAGTTCAGAGGAAAGAGTAACGCAATATATATGTTCAGCTTCGCAGTCAAATGCCTTTCTGTAGCTCTCTGGCGACGGGCAGGCTGATTTCGGACATTCCGGGCAGGCGGCAACTTTCTGTAAAAAATCTGCCTGGTTAAATGTCTCATCATCTATTATATTCTCACTTCCAACAGTCAGTGTAAGCGGTACGGAAGCAAATCTTTCATCCTGTTTCCACTGCTCCAGAAGTTCTCCACAGCTATCTATCACAATTTTATAACTCAATTATATCGTCCTCTTTTCCGTAATATGTAGTTTTAAATACCACATCTATATTAACACATTACTATGTGTTTGAAAAGAGTTTTTTCTTCCATTTTCCCCCAAATTGCTTTATAATGGTTATTGTTCATCAGCAACTGATTTTCATATATTGATGTCGTCGACAGGCGACATGCCCTTTAGAAAGGAGGTCCCTATGCTCGCTTTAAAAATCACTGACCAGAAGAATTTTACCAATAAGCTTTTTCTTGGAGATACCTTCGATCTCTTCTGGCTAAACCAGGCAGAGATCATTACCAGCAATGTTTTTTCCATTGACGGCAAACTCCAAACTGATTTTTTCGATAATGATGAGCAGGAATTTTTAGCTTCCAGCCACCGTACATTCTCTCTCTGGAAAGAAGTAAAACCATTTTGTTATTCTGTTATCCGTGGAAAAAAAGCGCCTCTTTCTTTCAAAATCGTGCTTCAGTTTTCTCCGAACAAGACCGCTGCATTATTGCAGAGTTCTGCATTTTCACTTTCTCCCGAACTGATAACAGGTCTGTATTTGAATCTCCAATATAAGAATAAGACCTTGTTTTGTATTACCGGAACATCTATGAAAACCTTTCTTCCCGGTAAAGAACTGGACCACCTTTGGGAGCAATATGTGATGGATTTTTTTCATCGCAGCGGATTATCCGTAGAAGAAGTTTAATCCTGTCAGAATAGGTTCTCCATTATTTTTCCAACAGAGCCATTCTGGCATTCCACGTCTGGAACCTTGCTTTCTTTTTCATCTCCCAGATAAAAGGCGATCATATCTACAAATTCACTGTTGGTAGGTCTGTATTCCAGAGGATATCCGGCAATCTCTTCCAATCTTTCCCGATGATTTTCCCAACATACATTTACAATTGTACGAATATCATGCTCAATATTAGATGGCTTGGATTTAAATTTCTTTGCAAGCTTTGGATAAATATCTTTTGTGATCTTCATTGGTCTTTCCTGAAATTCCATTGTCATGCGTATGGCTTCCGCCACAAAATAGTATCCTTTATATTTCGATGTCGCACCAAGTTTGCGTATCGTGCCGTATACCTCTCTCATTTTTTGTCCCTCCCACAATAAGTTATACTTCTGATTCTGCATCTGCAGTCAGCCCTTGATTTGCCTCTACATATAATACGAGTTAAATTTGCCTTTTTTAGCATTTCGAGACAAAAATTAAGAGAATTGTAATATTTTTTAGGAATTTCGAGATAAAATCTATAAAAAACCGAATAACAGGATAAACTTTTCCAATTTTTTCATATAAAAAGGACAGGCGTCCTAAATGCAATACTCATTTAAACGTCTGTCCCTTTTTGTCATAACTTATTTTGTCAGCATAAGCAGAATTTCATTGCTTCTCTGAACAAATCTGGTCATCTCTTCCGGTGAAAGCTGTTTATGGCTCAGCATGGCAAGATCATACAGTTCCTCGCAAATAACCGGGGTCTTATCAGAATCCTTGTTGTCTGCTACAAACTGAACCAACGGATGTTTCGCATTCAGAACCAGAGTTTCCTGACCACCAAACATAGATGGATCCATGCCGTACATATTATACATCTTCATCATATCCTGCATACGACGGCTCTCTTCAGAAAGGGTCATCATAGCAGCAACTTTTTCATTTTTCAGATTCTCAACCTTCACTTCCAGTTTGTCATTCTTCAATGCATCTCTGAATACTTCTGTAAGAGTCTTGGAAGTCTCCTCGTCAGCAGCTTCCTCTCCACGCAGTTCTTCTGTAAGATCTGCATCAATTCTCTTAAACTGGATAGTCTGATCCTTCTGCTCCAGATGGGAAATAAAAGCGCTGTCAATATTGTGTTTCAGAATAACAGCATCCTTCTTTGCCTCACGGAACATGTTAATATACTGACTCTGCTGAACCTCATCTGTTACATAGAAGATAGTAGTCTTCTCAGGCTCTTTCTCGTCTTTCGCGCCGTCCTCTTTCTTCTCTTCTGTGGATTCAACAGTCTCTTCTGTCTTAGTCTCATCTTCTGGTTTCCTGTTCTCTTCGATGCAATCTTTCAGAGTCAGATATTTGCCATCAATGTTCTTGAAGAGGATATAATCATTCATCTTATCTGAGAACTTGCTGTCCTTAATGCAGCCATATTTGATAAATGGACTGATATCATCCCAGTATTTCTCGTAGGACTCACGGTCTGTTTTACACATTCCGGTAAGCTTGTCCGCTACTTTCTTTGTAATATACTCAGAAATCTTCTTCACAAAGCCATCGTTCTGCAGTGCGGATCTGGATACATTCAGTGGAAGATCCGGACAATCAATTACACCTTTCAGAAGAAGCAGAAATTCTGGAATTACTTCCTTGATGTTATCTGCGATAAATACCTGGTTATTGTACAGTTTGATCGTACCTTCAATGGAATCATATTCTGTATTGATCTTCGGGAAGTACAGAATACCTTTCAGGTTAAACGGATAGTCCATGTTCAAATGAATCCAGAACAAAGGCTCCTTATAATCCATAAAGACTTTACGGTAAAACTCTTTATATTCCTCATCTGTACAACTGTTTGGATGTTTCATCCACAATGGCTCCGGATCACTTAAAGATACCGGACGTTTATTGATTTTTACTTTATCTTTTGCAGGAGATACTTCTACGACTTCTTTCTCACCTTTGTCATTCTCTTTCTCCTCAGTCTTAGCATCCTCGTGGATACGCTCTACAATTACATCATCATCACGAAGCTCAGCCTCATCAATAGTCTCATACTCCTGCGGTGCATTCTCTTTAGACAGATAGATATTTACCGGCATGAAAGAACAATATTTCTCAATAATCTCTCTCATACGATATTCGTTGGAAAATTCTGTACTCTCATCATTTAAAAACAGAGTAATTTCAGTACCAACTGTAGTCTTATTGCCTTCCTGCATATCATACTCTGTACCACCATCACAGGTCCAATGTACTGGAGCAGCGCCCTCTTTATAAGAAAGAGTATCAATATGAACTTCATCTGCTACCATAAATGCTGAATAAAAGCCAAGTCCAAAATGACCGATGATCTGATCATCCGTGGTCTTATCTTTATATTTGGAAAGAAACTCAGTAGCTCCTGAAAAAGCAATCTGTGTAATATACTCTTCCACTTCATCGGCCGTCATACCAAGACCTGTATCAATAAACTTCAAAGTCTTCTCTTCCGGATTCACAATAACTTGTACTTCAGCTTTGTAATCATCCGGAAGTGTGTATTCACCCATAACATCAAGTTTCTTAAGCTTCGTAATTGCATCACAACCATTGGAGATTAACTCTCTTGCAAAAATGTCGTGATCAGAATATAACCATTTCTTTATAATTGGAAAAATATTTTCACTGTTAATTGATAAACTACCATGCTTCTCAGCCATGCAGCTCACTCTCCTTTGTCTTCTTAATTATACAAACTATAGTAATACCAAACTGACTAAAAGTCAAGGAAAATTTAGCACTCATTTTAATTGAGTGCTAGTAGTTTTTATTAAAAGAAGGGAGACCATTTCTGGTCTCCCTCATTCGTTCTGCTCTCATTCACAATTACTGTTTATCTGAGAATCCACTATTATTTTTTCTTATTGCGGTAAACAAGTATTCCTGCAATTAATACAATCGCAACAATCAGAATAATTACAAATGGGAGGATTGGAGTATTATCCCCGGTCTTTACTGCATTCTTCTGATTTGCATCTGTTTTGTCTGCAGCCGGTGTCAGAGTCTGATTCGGTGCAGCATTTACAGTGAAATTAACCTGCTTGGTATCCTGTGTTCCAGTGTTTACCCAGTTGCTTCCATCAAACTGCTGCTGATTATATGTGACAGTCAAAGTATAATTTCCATTCTTGCCCATGCGGAAAGTTGCAGAATATGGTGCGCCGTCCCAGCTTCTTGCCTCAAGAACCTCCCAGTTCAGCGGCTGATATCTTACATCTCCCTTAATCGGATTTTCAATATCCATACCTGCGCCAACTGCAGTGAAAGTAATCTTGGTCTCTGTAGTATAGTTTCCATCGGAGCTGATTCCTGTGATACTGTTATTCCCTGCATCAGATACAATCGGTCCACGGCTTACAGTGACATTAACAGATACTACAAGGCTCAGGTTATCCGGATTGGTAACACCGTCTGGAAGAGCAGCAGTACCTTTCACAGAGAACTTCTGTGCTTCTGTACTGTTCTGATTATATGCACTGCCCTTTACATCCCATTTTACAGAGGCATTCATATCGCCCTTGTTTGTAGTAATCTTAACAGTAGATGGAAGCTGCAGTCCAGCTGCTGACTTCTCAACCCCGTTTGCCAGACTGATATCAGATACTTTGCCTACAGCTGTAAGCTTGGCAGCAGCTTCTGTTACTGTAAAGCTTACTGGAATATTCAGGTAATCTGTCTGATCTGTCTTAATGGAAACAGTCTGTGTATAGGTTCCTGCTGCCAATCCAACTGCCGGTGCAACAGTAAAGGATACAGACTGGTTTGCATTTGCCTCTAATTCTGAAGCAGACGGAGCACTTACTGTAAATTCGTTTCCGCTTACACTTACAGCAATACCGGTTAATTTCACATTTCCAGTATTGGATACATTGATTGTAACTGCAGCTGGTGCTTCTTTGTAACCAGCTTCTTTACTGTCGAATTTCACTTCGGAAATGTCGGTAGTAAATGAAGGAGCTGGAGTAATCTCCGGAGTCACTTCCGGGGTGACTTCTGGTGTTACTTCCGGAGTTACCTCTGGGGTGACTTCTGGGGTAACTTCTGGAGTTACCTCTGGGGTGACTTCTGGGGTAACTTCTGGAGTTACCTCTGGGGTGACTTCTGGGGTAACTTCTGGAGTTACCTCTGGTGTCACTTCCGGGGTGGTTTCCGGTGTAGCTGGTTTCTCTGCTGGCTGCTGATCTGTATTCGTATCATCCTGCTTCTGCTCAGCTACTGTAAGCTTTGCAATGAAGGAAACCTTTACACCTTCCTCTGTTTCATAAGTGATCGTATCACTGTATTCTCCAACAGCTGTACCTTCTCTTGGCATAACCCATGCATCGACTGATTCTCCAGCCGCAAGAGAACCCAGATCCTTTACCATAAAATGTTCCGGACTGATTTCTTTGAAATTAAGAGTGCTGTTGCCAGTATTCTTAACAGTTACATTCTTAGTCATGGAAGAATTCGCATTTTCCTGTGTGAAACCTGCATTTACGGTTCCAAAATCAAGTACTGCAGTACCATCTTCTGCAGTATTTTCTGCAACAATTTTTGCTGTATACACAGGTTCCTGCTGGGCAGGGAATTCAGCTGATGCTCCCTGATTTGCAGCCTCAGCCTGTCCATTCTCAGGAACTTCCAGATAGCCTTCTGTTCCAATGTTAATCACACTGTCATCTGTAGTGATCTCAGACTGGGAATTGTCAGCAGAATTCTCTGTGTCCTGTCCATCTGCCGGCTGCATAACATCAGCGGAAGAATCAGTTGGTTCATCAGCACCAATGTCAGTTACTTCCTCGGTTTGTGTATCTTCTGCCACATCCTGAGCCGGCTGTGTGTTCTCATCTGTCTGGGAACCTTCCGCAGGTGTATCCTCTGCTGCGATCTCCTGAACAGGGGTTTCCTCTGTCGGTGCAGCCTCCTGCTCTCCCTCTGGAAGCTCTGTTGTCTCTTCCGGAGCTTCTTCCGGTGTAGCCACAATTTCAACTGTATTTACTTTCAGTTCTCCGGTTATGCCCATTTCGGCCTTTCCGGTAATTTTCAGCTCAATCTTATTTCCAAGATCTTCATCAACAAGCTTATAGGTCTTCTCAGTGCCTACTTCAGTAAGCTGATCTCCAACTTTTCTTGACCAGCTGAACGTTACATAATCGTCTGTAAGTCCTTCCGGTGTAACCTTTTCATAATCTGCGCTAAGCTCAGAGCCTACAGCTGCAGTTCCCTTAATCTTAAGCTGACCTCCAAGTTCTCCCTCTGGTGCTGCTGCCGCAAATACCAGAGACGGAAGCAATGAAAGCATCATAAGAAAAGTCATAATCATTGCTATAATTTTCCTAGGTCTCATATGCCATCCTCCTTTACATTCCCCTTTTAGGCTGACCTGTAACATTATTGTAACATATTTTAAACATTTCCACAAGCACTTTTATTTTATTGTAATTCTTACAGTGCATGTGACAGTGCTACTGTTCGCTCCGCGCACTGCAACCACTTCGCGCTGCACAGGAATCATGCATCCGCACGATTCCGCGCCCAGCTTCTCGGGTTTTCTGTGAACTTTGTTTACAAAAAACACCTCGCGGAACATTGCCAGTGAACCATAACGCGATAGTTGCTGGCCACTTCTTTCTCCGGAAAACATCCTATGGGATGTATCCTCTCTTCTGAACAATAACACATTATGTTCTCTTGTTTAGTGTCATTATAGCAACCTGATTTTATACTTATGTAATATGAATTTATCCGATAACTGTTCTGAATTTCCAACCGGACATACTGCCTTTTCGCCGGTTTCATCACCTTATGTGAAAGTCAGTTACTCTACAGCTGCAAACCTCTGCTTCAAAAGATCATCCCTCCACAATCAGATATTTTCCATCTGGAAGGGCAAATACTTCACTTGCTTCTTCTAATTCTTCATTACTCATGCCATCCACATCTGCACCCATTCCAGACAGATATTTTCGCACTTCGTCAATAGAATCTGCAACTACAGCCATGCAATCCTCCAGGAATTCCTCTGCTTCTTCGTAAGTTTCTGCAACCGGTTCATCAAAAAGCTGCTCCTGTTTTTCCAAAAATGTCTGAATACACTCCTCTGTATACATTTTTCCGACCTCCTGTTTTATAATAAAAGTTATAACTGTTTAGAGCCTGCTGAATAGTTATCAAAATTTTACTCTTCGCATTTTTCCTCATATAAATCAAGAATATCCTCTGGAGAATCCACAAGATAGTCCGCTCCATTTTTCAGCAGTTCTTCTTTTTCCCTGTATCCCCACAGAACACCTACCGTGTACATCCCGGCTGCTTTTCCAGTTTGCATGTCTGTTCCGGAGTCTCCCAGATACATACACTCTTCTGGCTTAATTCCAAACTGCTCCGCGATTTTAAGCGGACCATCCGGTGCTGGTTTCTTTCTTACAGAATCACTCTGTCCCATAACTGCATCAAAAATCTGAGACCCAAACATTCTTTCCACCACTTTCACGGCTGCTTCATGTGGTTTATTTGAGCACACCCCCAGCTTCACGCCTCTTTTTTTCAACTCTTTTAAGGTTTCCGGCATTCCCGGATAATGCTGTATTTTGTAAAATGGGTCTTTATCAAATTCTTTTCTATATAACGCTCTTGCTTCCTCATAGTGCAGCAATTCCGGATCTCCTGCATCGACCAGAAGTCTTTTCACCAGCATGTCAGCACCGTTTCCGCAATAATATCTGTAATTTTCTATAGGCATTGGTTTCAAACCGTATTTTCTTACAACTTCATTTCCTACAACAGCCATGGAATCCAATGTGTAGGCTAAAGTTCCGTCCAGATCAAAAATACATGCTTTTATCATTTTCTCATTCCCCTTATATTGATTTTCATTTTCTTAAGTTCATAAACCAGTCTTCCTACAGGAAGCCCAACCACATTATTGTAGTCTCCGCAGATTCCTTTTACGTAAATTCCAAATTTCCCCTGGATTCCATAGCTTCCTGCTTTATCCATAGGCTCCCCTGTTTTTATATATTCCAGAAGCTCTTCCCTGGAAACAGGATAAAATTCAACGTCGGTCCTTTCACTGAAAGTATAAGGCTTCCAGATACCCTGTTCTTTTACAAGAAGGGTTACACCGGTATAGACCTGATGGGATTTCCCCTGAAGTTTTAACAATGTATCTAATGCATCTTCTTCATCTGACGGCTTTCCAAGAATCTTTCCTTCAAATGCAACTACGGTATCCGCACCAATGATCAGACAAGGTTCACTTTCATTTTCAAGTCTGTCTGCAACCGATATTGCTTTATCCTGCGAAAGCTTTTCCACCGTTTCCGCTGGATCTGTCAGGTTGGTGTTCTCTTCCCCATTGCTTACAACCACAGAAAAAACCACACCGGTTCTTGCAAGCAGTTCCTTTCTTCGTGGGGACCCAGAAGCTAAAACAATTTTCTCCATAATCTCTCCTTTTCTGTCTTAACAGTATAACCCTCCATTTATATGGGTGCAACGATTTTTTTCTTTTCTTTTTGCGTAAAAAGTATTACAATATAGACAACTCCATTAAGCTTTGTTTAGACAGATGGAAAATACCGAAAGGAGCAGACAATATGGCTAAGATTAACAAATATTGGGGAATGGTTGCACTCGGAGCAGCAACAGCAGCAGTAGCCGGTGCCGTAGCAGCAGCTTTTGCCAAAAGACATGCTTTGGAAGAGGCAGCTGACCTTGAAGATGATTTTGAAGATGAGCAGGAAGATGACGAGCAGCCTGAAGCAAAGGATGTCCACGAAGATTTCGTAACCTGGGAAGCTACTTCCGAAGATGAAAAAGATGATGAAACCGAAGGCTCTGAGGAGCCTGATTCACAAGAAAGTTCAGAGGATACAGAAGAGGATTCTGCTGAAAATGCAGAAGAGCAGGATAATGCTATAGCCGATGCTCTTGAAAAAGCAGCGAAAGATGAAGATAAATTCGAGGAAGAACTTGCTGAAGCTGAGAAAGAGCAGGACGAAGAAGAAGCTTCTATCCACATTGATTAATTGCAGGTAAATTCATAATTATTCCACATTTTACAAATAGTGACAATCAGGCTTGCCACTTTCGTTGACAGTATTTAGATTTCACTTTGCAAGAAGAAGTTCCAACAGAATTTTCTATTGCAAAAACCCCCACGGCAATTTGAATATAATTTTCCGTGGGGGTTTCTTTTACGCTTTTGGAAGTTTAAATGAACTCTTAAGAGAAACAATACGGTTAAATACCGGTGCCCCTTCTTTGGAATCATGAATGTCTGCACAATAAAAGCCATTTCTTACAAACTGGTAACTATCCAGTCCTTTGGCTTTCAGAAGCTCTGGTTCAACATAAGCAGACATCTCTATAAGAGAATTCGGGTTCAGATTCAGTTCTCCTGTCTCTTTATCATAAACACCCTTTTCCTCATCTACGATATTCTCATAAAGACGTACCGGAACCTTACCTGCATTTGACGCTTCAACCCAGTGAATGGTTCCTTTTACTTTACGTCCGTCAGGTGCATTTCCGCCCTTTGTTTCCGGATCATAAGTACAATGTACAGCAGTAACTGTTCCATCATCCAATGCCTCGAAACCTGTGCATGTAACAAAATATGCATTCATAAGACGAACTTCCGTACCAAGGAAAAGTCGTTTGTATTTCTTTGGAGGATCGATCATAAAGTCTTCTCTTTCAATATAAAGTTCCTTTCCAAATGGAACCTTTCTGCTACCAAGGGCTTCATTTTCCATATTGTTCGGAGCATCCAGATATTCCACCTGTCCTTCCGGATAATTGTCAATGATCAGTTTGATCGGATCAAGGACTGCCATATAGCGAGGAGCCTTTAATTTCAGATCCTCACGGATACAGTACTCGAGCATTGCATAGTCTACTGAACTGTCAGCTTTGGATACACCACAAAGTTCCACAAACTTCTGAATAGATTCAGGTGTGTAACCACGGCGACGTAAACCGGAAATAGATACCAGTCTTGGATCATCCCATCCGTCAACAATTCCATTCTCTACCAGCTTCTTAATATAACGCTTACCTGTTACTACATTCGTCAGATACAGCTTTGCAAACTCAATCTGCTTCGGAGGATGTGGATATTCCAGTTCTCTTACAACCCAGTCATATAATGGTCTGTGATCTTCAAATTCCAGAGTACAAATGGAATGTGTAATTCCCTCAATTGCATCCTCAATAGGATGAGCAAAATCATACATCGGGTAAATACACCAGGTATCTCCTGTTCTGTGATGGCTTACATGAGCTACACGATAGATAACCGGATCTCGCATGTTCATGTTTGGAGAAGCCATGTCAATCTTTGCTCTCAGAACTTTCTCACCATCAGCATATTTGCCTTCTTTCATCTCTTCAAAAAGCTGAAGATTCTCTTCTACAGTTCTGTTGCGATACGGACTCTCTTTGCCAGGCTCCTTTAAAGTTCCACGATATTCTCTGATCTGGTCCGCAGTTAAATCGCAGACATATGCCTTACCCTTTTTAATCAATTTTACTGCAGCTTCATACATCTGTCCGAAATAATCGGAAGCGAAGAACAGTCTGTCCTCCCAGTCAGCTCCCAGCCATTTGATATCGGCTTTAATGGACTCAACAAACTCAGATTTCTCCTTAGTCGGATTGGTATCATCAAAACGCATGTTGAATTTACCATTGTACTCTTTCGCCAGTCCGGCATTTAAAAGAATGGATTTGGCATGTCCTATATGAAGATAACCGTTTGGCTCTGGCGGAAAACGTGTATGAACGGTGTCATAAACTCCTTCTGCCAGGTCTTTATCAATGATATTCTCAATAAAATTTTTGGAAACCTTTTCGTTCTCCATGGTTCTCCCTCCTGATATCAACTCTTTTATAGCATAAATTCCAATATCTGTCAGAGCATGTTAAAAAATTTTCTTCAATATGTGTATCGGGAATAATTTCTCAAACATATTCTGTTCTTTGATGATTTATCTTATCATAAATAGGTGCATTTTAAAAGTTTTTCTTACAAAAATATTGATTTTTATCCCTATCTATGAGAATATATTAATTTATGCCACAAAAAAATCCCTGATATATAATCAGGGATTAAAAAGAGCTGATGACGGGAATCGAACCCGTGACCTCCGCCTTACCAAGGCGACGCTCTACCGACTGAGCCACATCAGCACTCTCATGTCCGGCATTTCTGCCGCTCACAGTTGATTATATTACCAGAAGGTTATCTTATTGTCAACACCTATTTTCAAATTTTTTCAAAAAATATAAAATAATTAAAATTCTTTGCTGCAGCACCTGCCGCTGCAACCTGGCAGGTACTGCTATACTGCATTTTTCATTTTTCAGGAATAACAATATTCCGCACATAATCTGTATCTGTCAGTAAGCCATCTCCGCTTTTCTTGTTTGTAAAGGAAGCGGTCCCATTCTGATTTCCGGACAGATCAAACTGAACAGTATTTCCCTGTACAGTTCCATTTACTACCTGGTCAATTTTCTCCAGTTTATACCGCATAACTTTACTCTCTTGAACCTGGTATTTCCCTGCCGGAAGTGCGAATACAGCCCTTTTGCTTACATCTGCCCGGGTGTCTGTGTTTTCTTTTGTAAATTCCACAGTTTTAGAGTAAATACGTTCTTCTCCATCCAGATCTGTTCCTTTCACCGTGAATGTAAAGGCCGGATTTCCCTGTCCCCAGACAATTTCATCTCCATGAAGAATTTTGTTTATTGTAAGAGTCACCATCTTCACATCTGTCATCTGGAACTTCTGAACTCCAGATGTACTTTTTACCGTACAAATCACCGGTTTTCCTTTTTTGTAACCGGAAGGAGCTGTTATTTCTGTAAGTACATATTCTCCGGCTGGCAGTTTATTAATCCTATGAGCAGTTTTCCCGGACGTCCAGGTGTCGATCACTTTTCCGCTTTTATCCGTCAACTGCATAACAGCTCCTGCAACAGCTTCACCTGTCACCTTATCCGTCTTTAAAAATTCCGCTTTTATATAACGATTTTCAATTACCATTGTATAACCTTGCTCATTCTTTACCAATCCATTTGCATCCACAGTAAATTTATGAACTGTGTTATCTAAAACATATCCGGCAGGTACTGCTGTCTCCTGTATACAATATGTTGCAGGTGACAGCCCTTCCAATTTTATTAATCCGTTTTTGTTTGTTGTGTATGTTGTTCCCGCCGAATCTGCATTTGCACTGCTTTCCCATAAACGGAATTTTACGCCTTCAATAGGAGGACGATTTCCTCCTGCTTCTTCCGTTTCTGTTACTTTTTTGATGTACAGATGCATTTTCTGATTTCTGACAAGGATCGCTTTTTCAGGCTCTGTTTTGCTTAAATTCGCCTCAAATACCTGCCGGCTGATTGCATATCCCGCTGGTGGTCTTACCTCACTTACCTTATATTTCCCAAGATAAATGTCTTTTGAAATGGCTGTTCCATTTCCACCCGTTACTATAGTATCTGCTACAGTCCCAGCTCTCAGCAAAATATTTCCAGAAGCAGAACGGATGTCCTCCAAAGCTGTGATCTGAAATTTTCCATTCTGCAGTGCCTTTCCTGTCTCATCCACTTTTCTTATAGTAATATGACCTTTTGGAACTTTTTCCTTTACAATCACCCTGGTCTTTTCTGTATTTTTTGATGTGGAAGAAGGTTCTCCTCCGATCCAGTTAAAAGTACTTGTAGCAATATTGTATATATGGGCTTCCAGTACATCCGGATTTTGATTTGCTACATAGTACTGCTGTAAGTTACTGTTACTCTTCAATCCAACAGTAAGTAAAAGACGCACGGATTTTCCATAACAGCGCTCTGGCAATTCTGCCACAGAAGACAAGGTAATCGAATTTCCAGCAACATTCAGACTCCAATCTCCGCGTACACTGTCAGAAGCGCCAAATGAAGCTTCTACTGTCTGATCAAGATATATCTGAACCCCTTTCAGTTCAAAACAGTCTGCCAAAGTATCCTGGATTTTAAATTTGGAAATTTTCCATTCTCTTTTATTGGAAGGAATTTCCTGAACAATTTCAAACACACTTTCAAAATCTCTGCCATTATACTCTGCAGTAACTATTCTCTGATTTTCCCTTAGAATCCATTTTTGAGGATTCTTTGGTTCGGTTCTGTTTACGCTTGCCCTATCTGCAACATTGTTCGAGGTAATTGTTACAGCCTGCGAGTCTCCTTTATGCTGTGTCGTAACAGTAAAATGATTGCTGGTCACATAAGAAGCTACAGTTCCGTTATAAGTACAGGAAATCTCTCCTGGTACCATTCTGGCGTTAAAAATCACATCATAGGATTTCCCATAAAATCCTCTGTCACCAAGAGCAGCTTCTGTTGCCTTTAAGGTAATGTTCTTTCCATTTACAGATATCTGGAACCGTCCATCCACTCTGTTCTGCCCGTTTTCATAAACCTCCGCTGTTGCAGCTGTCAATTCTGCTCCCGCCGGCAATGTATCTGCAATTTCCATTCTGGTCATATACCCGCCAAATTCATTATCCGGCACATTTATATTCAGTTTATATTTATACTCACTGTCCGGACCTGGAAGAAGAAGGTCTTCTCTCCATACCCCATCCTGCAAATTGGCAGTATACTTCTTTACAGAGGCATTCACTACTTTGTTTTTATATCTTGTACAATCTGTAGTCACTTCATCTGACCAGGAAGTTCCTGCGAGCCCATTTATATGCTGACAGGTAATCGAAGCCTTATTTTTTACCTCATAACGGTAACTGTCACCACTGTAAACCGGTGTTATTTCAGTAGGATCCATTCTCACTTTTATCTGAAACTCATATGTTTTTCCATAAAAGTCCGCCTGTGACAATGCTGCCTGTGTAGCCTGAAAATTTATCACATCCCCATCTGTAGAAATACTAAACCATGAGGTTACATCATTCTCTGAAGGCAGCATCTTTACAGCTGCGTAACCAGCGAAATCGACTCCTGCCGGCAGGGTATCACTGACTTCGCAAGAGCTGTAATAATACGCTGAATGCTCTTCCGGGATATCTGTCTGCAAGGTATAATAAAATTCCGAGGTACTGTCAGACAAGGTGTTTGACGTTCCCTGGGAAGCCAGTGTATTTCCAGTCTTTTTTACAAGGCCAGGATACTCTACCGGACCATAGCCTTTCGCATCCCAGTTAAGTCCGGCAGACGTTTTACAGGTTCCAGTCTGTACATCAGCAAATACACTTTTGATCCTGCTTGCTGTTTCAATAGAATAAGCTCCGCAACCAGGCCGCAGAATTGCCAGATAGAAGCCGGATGAATTGTCCAGCTCATAGACAACTGTATTTTGCGGAATCTCTCCGTCAACGGCAGGTGCCGGTGCGGTAAGAACTTCAAAGTTTTTGGAAAATAAAGTTTTCTTCACTACATTTACTACAGAATCAGTTGTCGCATACCGGTGTCCTATAGAACCATTCTGAAGATTGATTCCAAATCTCTGGTACAAATCAATATCTAGCCATCGAAAACGATAGTTGCCTGCAACCGGAATATCTGTACCGCTTTTTACAATATCAATTTTGATTTCCTGTGCAGAGAGCTCATCCTTAAAGCTGATCCACAATTCATTTGAATTGCTGACACCAAACATAGGATAAATTCCCGTTATTTTATTTCCCTTGTAATCGTAGGTATAATCCTGATAATTATTACAGGTAAGAAGAAGGTCTACCTTCGTATTTGCTTCTTTATTGTATCCTACATGTGTAACACGAAAACCAAATTTTCCTTTTGCATTGTTATTAAGTGGAACAAAATACGGTCCCTCTACCATTGCTCCCTGCTTCATTCCTGAAATAACGTCATTTCCTGCATTGTTCCATGAATAAACCTGGGTATCCGCATTCCAGCCAAGTCTTGTATATTTGCTGCTGAAAAGCGTACTTCCATTTGCAACAGCGGTAAAACCGCCCTTTCCTTCTCTTACAGGAGTTCCTTCCTGTGCATAATTTTCCGGAGCAACATATGCATCAATCAAGTCATCTGTGCTGCCATCTTCAAGCACTTCCAGACCATCTTGAAAAAACATGGAATCCTCTCCTGAAGTTTCCATTTCCTCCAAAGAAGACAAAAATTCTCCATCCTCATTTGCAATCAGTCCACTCTGAAAAAATTTCTCCTCTTCTGAAACATTCCTGTCGGCTTCTGTACTGTCTGTTTCTGTACTATCTGTTTCTGCCCCATCCATTTCATCATGAGCAGGATTTTCTTCACATTCAGCTTCTTCAGGCGCTGTATTGTCTTGCATTACTTCCTGCGCTTCCGTTTCAGTTGACACCTTCTCATCTTCCTGTGCCCTTACTGCCCAGCCAGGATAGGAGAACGCTACAGGCACAGCCAGAGCCGCGGCCAATATAGTTTTTTTCAGATTTCTTTTTCTCATCCCCTCGCCTCCTTCTGGTCAATATCAGCCTGTTTCAAATATTCCTGATAGATTTCTTTCATGGTTTTGCTTCCATCCTGTTCCTGAATAACGCTGGCAATCACAGGTACATCATAGCTTACACTTGCATCCAATTCCCCCTCTAAATAGGAAACAGCAGCAAGTTTTCGAAATAGCGGTGTAGTGGATTCTCCTGGGTTCAAAACACTTTTATAGCCGTAAATATATTTTTTGTTTCCTGAGGTTTTCTCCTGATAAAGAAGAGTCCACTTCGTCTCGTCTGCCTGAAATGTAAACAATTCTCTGTTTTCTCTTATTGTTTTTCTGCCTGTACTGCCATCCAGAACAGCTATACTTCTCATAGGAACATTTACCTCCAGAAAAACATTTGCACTGTTTTCCCCTATATTTTTTACAACCGGATCTTTTTCCAGGATCTGACCTGGATAAACCTTTGACGCTTTTTGCGTATCCCAGTGGGCTTCTGTAAGCTGCGCCTTTACAGATCCTGCCGTAAAAACATTCTTTACTTCGCCGGCGGATTTGCTTAAATACGCAGCTGTTCCCCCGGCAAAAGACATAGTTCCGACAAGCAGCCCCATAACTGCCAAAAAGCTTCTTTTTTTCCTCAACTTATCTCACTCTCCTTTTTGTCTGCCCTTCAAAAATTTCTGTTGCCAGATAAATTGCAAACAGGAAAAAGACTGCCGCAATTTTACCCGTTCTGCTTCCTGTAAAGTTCAGCACATATCCGGCAAAAGGGATGCAAAATACAACCGTGCCCTGCAGATTTTCCCACTTTACCGGTTTTGTATCCTGATATTGATTGGAATCCCCTTTTGTTACAAAAAAATGCTTTTCCTTATTGTTTTCAGCTACCCGGTGTGTAATCATTGTTCTCCCTTGTTCTGTGGTAAATGTAATGATCTCCCCTTTTTCTACTTTTTCCGGCTCCTTTTCCTTCACATATATGGCACTTCCAACTGGCAAATCAGGGCTCATGCTTCCAGACATTACGCTGTAACATTTCATGCCATATATCTGGGGAAACGAAAGTCCGACTAACAAAATGACAAAAATCACCCATATGATTTTCAACAGACCTTTTCCCCAGATTTTTAATCTCATCTGTCTTTTTCCTTTCTGTACAGTTTTCTTGCAGTTACTGCAAGAACCACCGCAGCTGCAAATAGCGCAAACCATCTTGCCAGCAGATTTGTGTTATCTCCGGTTTTAGGGCTTGCAGACGCAGTTGCATACACTTTTTCTCCTGCTGCTCCATTTAAGCTTTCCTCTCCACCGTTGTATCCACTTCCACCACTGTTTCTGTTTTCGCCATACTTTCCATTTCCGCTTTTATTTCCACTTCCGCCGTTATTTCCGTCATCTCCATTGTTCTCATCGTCATTGTGCCCCCGGTCACCATTTCCATTTTGACCGGAAGATGAATCCGAAGAGGCCTGACTCGCAGAAAATACCCATTTCACTTTTCCCAACAGTTCCTGATATTCATTATCCATCTCTTCACTTAAAGACAATTTTACAATCAGATTTTTTCCTGCTCCTGGTTTAAACTCACCAAGGGAAATGTCTTTTTTCATGCTCCAGCCTTTTTTCGTCAGATTTCCATCTACAGTTCCATGATAAAGAACTTTATTGTTCTCCAGAATTTCAATCTTTGCATAACTGGTAAGAAGCTTCCGTATCAGCTCCAGATTCTTTTTGCTGTGTTTGTTCTGTTTGGCAGCTTCCGCCCGAAGGCTCATCTTAATGTTTAAATCCGAATTATTAGCAAGCCTTATTGTCTGGCTTCTTGTACATCCAGGCTGCAGGTTCTTAAAATTTGCAAACAGATCTGTTTTCTCGCCGCCAATGATCAGCTTATGATTTTTGTCAAAAATCACACTGGTAACAACTTCGCAAGTACATGGCTGATAGGTAATTCCAAGATCCTTCTCATTTTTTCCCCATATTGCTTTCATTTCGCCGCTCTCTGCCTGTATACTCTCCAGATTTACAATAATTCTTGCCTCTTTGTTCTTATAACGGTTGTCTGCTTTTTCAGAGAGATAGTAGCTGTCCATCAGAGGCTTTTTCGTGGTTTTTCCTGCCGGCAATACATCCTTATAGTACCAGTAGCCGTCCTCACACAGCTTCCAGAGATCGGTGTTGTAATGAATTTCGATCATCTCAGGATCCAGTTCCCGATTTTCCAGAAACTGACCGGTTTCACTGATACTCCCAAACACTCTTCCAATTTTTATCCGGACAAAGGAATCCACAGTTCCTTCATTTTTTATATTTACCTCTTTCACCACTTTCTGTCCCGGATCTACATGATCTGGCCTTACATAATTTTCCTGTATGGAATTTTTGTAAGAGGACATGGACAGCAGATTTACTGCATATTCAGATACATTCCAGGCAGCCAGCGCAGTACCGCATGCAAGCAGCAGTACTGCCACCACAGTTATGCAGATACTTGTGCACTTATGCTTCTTCATGGTATCTCTTCCTTTCTGATCAGTTCTCACTGCCGCGGTTTATTTCCTGCAAGGTTCCTCCTTTAATTTCTTCATCCAACATGCGGTAAGCTTCTGACTGGGTAGCAAATCCTTTGCTCTGAATTGCCTGTGCTGTTACTTTCAGCTGATAATTTCCAACTTTCTGCATCTGTGTCTGGTTCCAGTCTGTAGGAATCGCAATATTGGTAAACAGGGTAGACTCCTCTCCAATATTTAAAATTCCATCCCCTTTTGCTCCCATATAATTGAAAACAAGTTTTGAAGCAGTGGAGCGTGCCGTGTCCTTTGTCCACAATGGATTTACCATTGGATAGGCTGCCAGCTGTGCAAGGTTGTAGCCAGGAATCCTATCCTGAATCAGTCCGGTAGCCTTACCTTCTTTTTTGTCATATCCACCGGTAAAAGTCTTATCAAAATAAATGGTTTTATAAATCAGATTCAACGCCTGATCGTCTGTGATCGGTGTCCCCTGACTATTCAGAATGTCCACACTCATTCTCACATAACAGGGCTCGTCCCCGTTTTTGTCGGAGGTGATGTTCTTTACAGTTGGATTTTTGTATACCGTGTATCCCGGATACATATTCTTTCCATCGTTTTCATTTGGATCCCAGTCCGGTTCTTTCAGACCAATATCAAGGTCCCCTGTGGTAAAAACATTGGTCTGCACAGAATTTTCCGTGAAATAAGCCATTGTGTTTCCAATTCCAAATAACATGGCACATGAAAGTACTCCCGCAAATAATACATTTCTTTTTCCTCTGCTCATTTTCATATTTTCTCTTCCTTTCTCTCATTAAAAATGAAACAATCCTGCTTCATACGCACTTTTTGGATTGTTAAGACCAAAATATTCTTCTCCTGTCATCTGCTGAAGAATCTGTCCGGAAATCTTAATTTCCACCCCGCCCATTTCCTGAATCCAGGTCTGCCTGCGGTTATTTACCTTTTTATCCACCCAGACCTTTGTAAATAGAGGAACAGTTGTTTCTCCTGTACCATTCAGGTTCCTTTTCAAAACTTTCGAGTAGTAAAAATACTGTACAGGGTCTGTCTTTTTCTGATCAGCAAATCGCACCCATTCTCCTTTAGCGGCATCATCACTGTTATAATCAATGGTATAAACCTGGACTACTTTTTCCATATCCTGAACGCTTAAGACTTTTCCTCTTTTGCTCTTATCCGGGCAATTCTGACTGTAAACGAACTCACATTTCAATGCTGCAAGCTCATTCATATTCAGTTCTGATGTATTGGTTATCTGAGGATCTTTTGCAACAGAAGAACCTGGAACAGTAAGTAATCCTTTCTGTGGATTCCAGGACGGCTCTGTAAGAACTGCATCCAGGCCTTTTTCCCCGGCAAATGTCAGCCTGTTTGCAACTTGTCCTGTGTCACCAAGATAAGCAAGTGTGCCGCCAGTTCCCACAGCCAGACATAACCCGGTTCCAAAGATCAGTGCTGCCTTTTTCATTTTTTTCATGTGCACCTCCTTACAGTCTTGCAAAGGCTTCTTCCGGAGAAGAAAATCCTTCGCTCTGAACCGACTCTTCATACACAAGAATATCAAATGGAACTAAATCTTCTTTTTTTACTGTGTTTTTTATAACAATATTATCAAAAACCGTATCTGTTCGCTGTCCTGGCTGAAGCTGTTTCTGATAATAATAGTATCCGTCTTCTCCTGTTTTCCAACTGTCTTTTATCTTAAGAGGCTCACACTGCGCCTGTGCATCCAGATTGCTGAATACTACCCTGACCCGGACATATACCGGAATCACAGAATCATTTACAATACATGGCTTTTTCTTTATGACCGATCCTGGTCCAGGATCGGCCGGAGGATCAAACTCTTCTTCAATGTGTGTCTTATTCTCCACTATCTTTATCCTGTTAACAGTTTCCTGGCGGTCAATTAAATAGGCATACACCATAGAACCTGCTGCTCCCGCCAAAAGGCAGAACGCTAGTACAAACAGCATCCATTTCTTTCTCATGGATCAATCACGGCAGGAACCGTTCCTGCTTACTCCTTTCCTCCTGGAATTTCTGTTATTTTGCAGACCTGCTGCAAAACAGCTACTGCTCAAAAAGACCAGTAACCATAAAATCAGCACATGGGTACCACCTCCTTTACAAAGAACCAGAACGGTCATATCTGTCATTAGGGATTTTTTCGAAAATTAAATAGTAAAAAGAATAAAAGATTTGATTTATAAATACATCTGAGATCAGTGAAATAAATAGAAACTATAATTATTAATATTTTAACAATTTCTAAGATACAATAATTAATTAAATGGATTTTAATAACTGAATTAACAAATTTGAATTAAAGATTAAATTGACGCGTCTTCTGTGACGCATTGATTAATTGATATGATAACATGTTTTTTGAAAAAGTCAATACAGGAAATAGAATTTTTCTATTTCCTGTACCAGCTCCTGGACTAGAAAAGGCTCTAGCTTATTACCTCGCGGATTTTGGAGCGGATTCTCTGCAGAGCATTATCAACAGATTTTGGAGATTTATTCAGGATTCCTCCAATTTCCACATATCCTTTTCCCTTCAGATACAAATCCAGCACTTTATTTTCCATAGGACTTAAATAATCTGAAATTCTTTTCCGAAGATCCTCTGTAGTCTCCTGATCAATAATGATAGATTCCGGATTCTCCACGCTCAGTTCCCAGATTGGACTGCTTTCATCCTCCTGATTCAACGATACATAGGAATTCAGAGGCTGGTGCTTCTGGCGGTTAGAATTCTGAATGGCACTGTATATCTGCCTGTCAATACACACTCTGGCAAAAGTTGCAAAAGATGCCTCCTTATCTGTCTGAAAATCCCGGACTGCTTTAAACAAACCGATCATTCCTTCCTGAATCAGGTCATCTGTATCTCCTCCGATGAGGAACATGGCCCGGGCTTTCTGACGCACCAGCCCCTTATATTTCTCCATCAGATAATCTTCTATGGCTGTCTCTCCAGCCCGCAGACGGGCAATCAGTTCTTCATCACTTACACCATCGAACTTTCCCATATTTCCTCCGGATTTTATTTCATTCTCTGGCGAACCACCTCATAGGCAAGGATTCCTGCTGCAACAGACGCATTCAGAGAATCAATATCTCCCTTCATAGGAATAGCTGCCACAAAGTCACATTTTTCCTTTACAAGACGGCTCACGCCCTCTCCCTCATTTCCGATTACCACACCCATAGGACCGGTAAGATTCAGATTGTACATCAGATCTCCGCCCATATCTGCGCATACGAACCACATACCCTCTTTTTTCAGCTCTTCGATGGTCTGTCCAAGATTAGATACCTTGGCAACTGGTGTGTAGTTCAAAGCCCCTGCAGAAGTTTTTGCAACTGTTGATGTAAGCCCTGCCGCATGTCTTTTCGGAATGATAACACCATGTGCGCCTGCAAGGTTGGCAGTACGGATAATAGCTCCCAGATTATGGGGATCTTCGATATCATCAAGAAGAAAAATGAAAGGTGCTTCTCCTTTTTCCTTTGCTTTATTTAAAATATCCTCAACTGTGGAATATTCATATGCAGCCACCTGCGCGATCACGCCCTGATGGGCGCCTGTCTCGCTTAACTGATCCAGACGCTCTTTCTGTACAAAATTAATGATCGTATCTTTTTTTCTTGCCTCACGGATAATGGTGCGTACTGGTCCATCCTGGCATCTGTCCAGAACAAAAAGCTTGTCCACGCATTTTCCTGAGCGAAATGCCTCTAATACCGCATTTCTTCCTTCAATCTGCTCGCTCATTTGCAGCCTCCTGTCTCTTATTGCCTTTGTAAAATCATTGCTGTTGTTCTTTATAAATTCTCTTCCGGAATTCCTTTTCTCACCAGTTCCACAATTCTGGAATAATCTTCTTTCAGGTACAAATATCCCATCAGTGCCTCAAAGCCTGTAGCCCTGCGGTAATCTGCCATTGTAGCATGCTTGGCCATTGTAGGGGAATGTGCATTTCTGCCTCTTTTATAGACAGCCAGTTCTTCTTCTGTAAGATCAGGTTCCAGAAGCTCCATCATCTTTGACTGCGCTCCTGCCTTTACCAGGCTGCTGGCCTTTTTATGAAGCTGATTCACCGGACAGTTGCCTTTTTTAACAAGGATTGTCCGGATCACCAGTTCATAAACACCATCTCCAATATAAGCCAGTGTCAGCGGGGAATAGGTTCGCAGATCCCTGTCTTTCAGTTCAAACAGTTCTTTTAATTCACTTAAGCCCGTTTCCATTTTACTCCTTCACGTGTATCTTTAAGAATGATTCCCTTTGCAAGGAGTTCATCACGAATCTCATCTGCTCTTGCAAAATTCTTTGCCTTTCTTGCCTCCTGGCGCTCTGCAATCAGATCTTCGATTTCTTTATCCAGAATTTCTTCTTTCTTCACAGCAGCAAGTCCAAGCACATCACAAAGCTTCACAAGAATTTCAAGAATTCCTTCTGCAAAAGCGGCGCTGCCTTCTTCTGTTACATTTGTATTGGCAAATTTGACCAGTTCAAATACAGCTGCAAGCGCATCAGCTGTGTTGAAATCGTCTTCCATTGCTTCTTCAAATTTCTTTACATATCCTTCTGCCTCTGCAAGAAGTTTCTCCTCAGCCTCAGTAAGTTCAACAGCAGATGCCTTCTCCTTACGGTCTTTCAGGCGTCCTGCTGCCTCTGTAATTCTCTCAAGGGCATTCTTGGAAGACTCCATAAGATCAGCACTAAAGTTCAGCGGACTTCTGTAGTGTGCATTCAGCATGAAGAAACGAAGCACTTGCAGGTCATACTGCTCGCTGATCTCACGCACAGTACGGAAGTTTCCAAGGGACTTGGACATTTTACGGTTATCAATATTCAAGAATGCATTGTGCATCCAGTATCTTGCAAAAATTTTGTCATTGCAGCATTCGCTCTGTGCGATTTCATTCTCGTGATGCGGGAAAATAAGATCCTCACCACCGGCATGGATATCAATCTCGTCTCCAAGATATTTCTTAGACATAACAGAGCACTCAATGTGCCAGCCCGGACGGCCATCGCACCACGGAGAAGTCCAGTATGGTTCCCCTTCTTTCTTCGGTTTCCAGAGTACGAAATCCAGCGGATCTTCTTTCTGGTCCTCTCCTGATACCTGAAGTGCACGGAATCCAGACTGCAGGTCATCCAGGTTTTTGTGGGAAAGCTTTCCATATTCTTTAAATTTCTTTACACGGAAATATACAGTTCCGTCTGCCACTGCATAAGCATATCCTTTATCCATAAGAGTCTGGATCATGCTGATCATGCCGTCAATTTCCTGAGTTGCCTGAGGATGTGTAGTAGCAGGCTTCACGTTCATTCCTGCCATATCCTTTTTGCACTCTTCAATATACCTCTGGGAAATTTCCTCTGCAGAAACTCCCTCTTCAATTGCTTTTTTGATGATCTTGTCATCTACGTCTGTAAAGTTGGATACATAGTTTACTTCGTATCCTTTATATTCCAGATAACGGCGGACTGTATCAAAAATGATCATTGGACGTGCATTACCAATATGGATCAGGTTGTATACAGTAGGTCCGCAGACATACATTTTTACCTTTCCCTCTTCAAGGGGTACAAATTCCTCTTTCTGACGGGTCAGCGTATTAAAAATCTTCATTTTATTTCTCCCTCCGGTCAATTTCTCTAAATGTTATTTCGCAGCTACCAATTCCAGACTTCTGCAGCATTTTGTACTTGTGCGCACAACAACATTATTTCTTGTATAAAAGGCAGACTGCCTGGGAAGCAATTCCCTCTTCTCTTCCGGTAAAACCCAGCTTCTCCTCTGTGGTAGCCTTGATATTCAGACAGTCAGGCTCCATATGCAGCGCTTTCGCAATGTTTTCCTTCATCTGTGGAATATGAGGTGCCATCTTCGGCTTCTGGGCAATGATCACAGCGTCAATATTTCCTACACCATATCCTTTTTTTTCCAGAAGAGAGGCTACATGTTCCAACAGCTTTACGCTGGAAATCCCCTCGTATGCCGGATCTGTATCTGGAAAATGCTGTCCAATATCTCCAAGAGCTGCAGCTCCCAAAAGAGCATCCATAATCGCATGAATCAGTACATCTGCATCTGAATGTCCCAGCAGGCCTTTCTCCCACGGTATCTTCACACCGCCAAGGATCAGATTCCGGTTCTCTGTCAGTCTGTGTACATCATATCCCATTCCCACTTTCATAAGATTATCCACATTTCGTCCCTGCCTTTCTTCTTGAAAGGGATTTTCCTGCATAGCAAAAAATCCCCATGCTATCGTTCGCTATTATACATGATTTCCAACTAAAAAGCAATCCGTCAACAGTTTAATATGCCAGGGATTTCTGTCTGACATTCCAGACTGCGTTGCAACAGAATTCTGCACAATTTTTATTTATGACAAAGGCCTCCCGGGTGAACCCCAGAAGGCCTGACAATATATATTCTAAATATTTGCATATCTTTAAATACAAAAACATTTGACACATTTTCCTGTGGACAGTACTATTAAACTTCTGCGATTACCTCAACTTCGCAAAGAACATTCTTCGGAAGAGTTTTCACAGCAACACAGGAACGTGCTGGTTTGTTTACAAAGTATTTCGCATATACTTCATTAAACTTGGCAAAATCTCCCATATCAGCAAGGAAGCATGTTGTCTTAACTGCCTTCTCAAAGCTACTTCCTGCTTCTTTCAGTACTTCGCCAAGATTCTTCATAACCTGCTCTGCCTGAGTCTCAATGGTATTTCCGTTGATCTCGCCTGTTGCAGGATTTACCGGAATCTGTCCAGATGTGAATAATACTCCATTTAAGATCATTGCCTGGGAGTATGGTCCGATTGCTGCTGGTGCCTTCTCTGTATAAACTACTTTCATGGTGTAAATCTCCTTTCAATTTTTCTTTTATTGTCTTCATGCTATCGCAAAATTTTATTAGTGTCAAGCAATTTTTTTGTACGAATCTGGAAAGTAATTTTTTTGTACAAGTCTGGAACGGATTCTGCCTTGCAGGATTTTCCTATTACATAAATAATGTTTGCTGCACAGTCTTAGGGCGTGTTTAAAAAATCATTCCCGCAATCTGCACGCCCCACTTTGTGGGAGATTTCACCCGAATTCGGTTGCAGTAGCCCGCTACAGCACCCTCATCCGGGCGAAATCTCCCACAAATTGTGACGCACATCTTGCAGAAAGCCTTTTTCAAACATGCTCTAATTCAAATAATAATAAACCATCGCAGAAATCCTTTGAATATTGGAAACAGCATCTGCTTCCTTTCCTGCATTCTCAGACATTACGCATAGAATATAATCCGTTCTGGCTCCATAGACAATTCCAATATCGTGCTGGCTTTTATCATTTTCACCAGTTTTATTCGCTACCTGAACAGATTCCTTGAGCCCGCCAGGAATCTTTGTTCTGGTATCCTGATTCAGAAGCAAAGACAGCATCTGGTCAGAATCCTCCGGACTTACACATTCTCTTCGGTAAATCTTCTCTAGCAAAGTGCCACAATCCTCCACAGAGGTCATATTACTGCTGCCAAGCCCTTCCGGATCTGTATTCGAAGGCGCAAGCGTATGAAGCACAGCTGTCTCTTTATAACCCTGTTCCCTAAGATACCTGTTAATTACACGTGCACCTGCATTGAATTGATTGGAAGCAGTCTGAAGCCTTACCATTTCATTAAAAGACTCATTGTCACTGTAGGTTACCATATTCTCCATAAGCCGAAACAGCTTGTCTGTCACAGTCTGACTAGCTGAATCTGCTTTCAGAAGTATCCCCTCAGCTATCCTGATTTTTTCCATATTTTCATAACTTGCAGCCATTGTAAATGCTTTTATCAGACTTGCAGAAGATATGGCTTTATCATTGATGGAGAACTTCTCTCCGCTCTTCAGATCTTTCACATAGACGCTCCAGTCCCCTTCCAAATTTTCCGTAAATTCCTTCACAGCTTTCTTCAGATTCTTGATCCCCGGATCCGTCAATTCCTTGATACTGCCATCTTTTTGGATTGTCAAGCCCTCTGGTGTAGTACCAGCTTCTTCCACTAATACGCCGCTTGATTCATCAAAATAATAATACCCGGAAAATCTCTTTTCTCCCACATTCATTTCCTGGATATAATAAATGCCACCTTCCTGACACACTCTTCCATTTCTGTCAACGTAATACCCGCCATCTAGTTTTATCTGTCCAATCTCTTCTTTTAGAATACAAACTCTTCCGGTACTGGAAAGCCTTCCAAGGTTATTTACCACATAAATCCCCGAAGTCCATCCTGCTTCCACAGTTCCATCTTCTGCTTTCGGGAGTGCTTCCTGTGAAATGGCTGTAAGATGTGCTTCAGAAGCTTTAAATTTTCCTGTCTCGTCGTGATAATAATATCCATTAAACACTGTTCCATCTACAACAAAATGGTCGAAATAATGTATAGCCTGAACGCAGTCTCCTGAACCATCTTCATTCAGACAGTAAAAGCCGTCACTTTTCAACATATATTTGCCATCACTGTTGGGAATAGGAAGTATCTTAGCTTCCTCTGTAACAGATGACAGGCTGCCGCCACTTTCTGATTCCGCCAATACAGTCAGAACTTCAGGCTTCCATAACAGGAGCCCGCTGTTGCTGCACCAAAATGCTGCCCCCAAAAGGACTGCCATTCCAGCTGCTTTATACAGCCATCTGGTTTTTTTGCCTTTTTTCATGTTATTCTCCTTTTAATAAGGGCAGTATAACCTGTTTCTGCTTTGTATGCAACCTCTTTGTTTTCCATAACATTTTTACAGGCTCTGGAATGTGTTTGAAAAGACTTTCTGCAGGATGTACGTCACAATTTGTGAGAGATTTTGTCCGGAATACTCTCCCAAAATTTTTGCAGCTGTGCTTCCACATTTGACAATGTACACGTTTTCCTGTCATTCCACTCCACCGGAAAAAGATTGCTGTATTCTCTCTGCCGGAACCGTTCATCCAAAAGGAGAATAACACCATGATCCTCCCTTGTGCGGATTACTCTTCCAGCAGCCTGCAGAACCTTATTCATGCCAGGATACCTATAGGCGTAATCAAATCCATTTTCCCCATTTTCTGTGTAAAAAGAACGAAGAATTTCCCTCTCATTTCCCAACTGGGGCAATCCGGTTCCCACTAAAATGGCTCCAATCAGTTTTTCTCCCAGCAGATCAATTCCCTCTGAAAAAATACCACCCATAATGCAAAAAGCTACCAGTGATTCCTGATTCTGTTCAAATTCCTGAAGAAACTCTTCTCTTTCCTGTTCCTTCATAGAGCTGTTCTGACAGATACACTTCACCCAGTTTACAGAAAATTCTTCTTCGTAGACTGCATAAACCTCTTCCAACATTTTGTAAGAAGGAAAAAATACCATATAATTTCCCTTGTGCTGCCATACCGTCCTCGCTATATATTCCGCAATTTTGTGATATTCCTCATATCCCCTGCGGCTATATAAGGAACTTACATCGCCGGCATTTAAAATACAGCGGTTCTTCTGTGAAAACGGTGATTCCACGTAGATTCCATAATCGTCCTGCCTGTTGCTGAGCAATTTCCTGTAGTAGTTCATGGGCAGCAATGTGGCAGAAAAGAATACGGCACTGCGGCCTTTCTTCAGATATTCCCCCAGGTTCACTGCCGGATTTACACAGAACAGTTTCAGGCGAAACAGACCATCTTCTCCATTCTCAGCATAAACTACATAGTTCTCATCTATCAGTTCTGCAATATTCAGAAAATTGCGAATATCAAAATAAAACTTTATTGCTTCATCTTCCAGTTCCACATCCTTATGTGCTTCCAGAAAAGCATCAAATTCTCCCTGAACCTTTAAAATCGTCATAATTATGGAACCCGTGCCTGGGAGAACGAGGTAATTTCCACAGTCCACCTGTAGTTCTTTCAGCTGTTTATCCAGCTTTCCAAGGGAGCGGTAAAGCCGGGGTGCTCTTTCTTTCATAACTTTTCGAACCCGAACAGCATCTTCCCTGCAAATAGAAGCGCTGTACATCTCTCTTCCCCGTTCTGCCAGATTATGAGCTTCATCAATGAGAAAGATATAATCTCCACCTGCACCTTCCCCGAAAAAACGTTTCAAATGAACCGTAGGGTCAAACACATAATTATAATCACAAATTACAGCATCCACCCACACAGACAGATCCAGACACATTTCAAAAGGACATACCTGCCATTTCTCTGCCTGCTCCCGGATAGTCTCCCTGTCATATCTGCTCTTCGTCGTCCACAGCTCATAGACAGCGTCATTGACCCTGTCGAAATGTCCCCTGGCGTAAGGACAATGTACCGGATCACATTTGGTTTCGTCCATAAAACACAGCTTCTCCTTGGCTGTAATGGTCACCACTTTGTATTTCATTCCCTTTTCCCGCAGCACCTCAAAACCTTCCTGAGCCACTGTTCTTGTAATAGTCTTGGCTGTAAGATAAAAGATCGTCTCCCCTTTCCCTTCGCCAACAGCACGAACTGCCGGAAATATGGTAGACATAGTTTTTCCTACACCGGTAGGTGCCTGAATAAAAATCTGACGACTGGCTCCAATTGCATGGTAAACACTGCTCACCATCTTTCTCTGACCTTCTCTGTAGGAAAATGGAAATTCCAGGCTCTGAAGAGAATGATTTCTCTCTTCCTTCCATTTTTTCTGATAACTGAGCCATTTATGATATTCATCCAGAAGTTTCTGGTACCATTCTTTCAGTTCCTCTATGGAGATCACCTCCCGGAACCTTTTCACCACTTCTGTCTCCAGATTGGCATATGTCATCTGGATTCCAATCTTCGACAAGCCTTCCTGAACACCGTAAATATAGCCATAACACATAGCCTGAGCCTTATGAACCTTCACAGGCTCTTCCATCTGTTCCACATTTCCATATATTCCTTTAATCTCATCGATCCAGACAACTTCATCTTCTGTAAAAATTCCATCTGCACGACCTTCTAACCGAATGTCCAGATCCTCATAGCTGCAATTCATCCGCAAAGCAACCTCTGCTCTGTAGTCTCCGCCCATTTGTTTCTGAATCTTCCGATGCAGTCTGCTGCCCTTTAACATAGCATCTTTGTCTATAGTACCTCTTCGGTTATCAAGATCACCGCCTTGCAATATAAACTCCACAAGATTTCTTACTGATATTCGTGTTACCGGATTGTCCATTTCCAATTTACCGCCTTTTACTGGTCTGCTGCCTTCCAAACAAAGATACCTTATCTGTAAGCATTATAACACGAATTTTACTTATCGGCCTATCCTTTCACAGAAAACTCCGGCATATTACTCCGAAAATGCAAAGCAAGCATCTGCTTCTGAAGTTTCTCATTCCTCCTTGCTTCAATGGATATGCTATCACAAAATGTCTGCCACAGTTCCTCGTACTCTCCCATATCCCCTACGGCGCTCCCTGGCACCTGTATACGCACTTCTTTTCTCATGACGCACTCCTTCCCTTTCTCATGGCACAACGCCTTCTGCCTCTTCTCATCATAGATTACCCAGTTCTCATTGGGAAAGCGATTGGAAAAATGAAGAGCCATAAGAGACAGGATATCATTCCCCGTCTGGATCTTTGCCAACAGAAACCTTCCGCCAATCTCCCTGAAACGGACAAACCCAAAATAATGGTGATATTCCCGCTTCACGCAGAGTGCCAGTTTCGCAACCCTGGATACATATGGATCTGCCAGTGCCTCCATTACACGTTTTTCGCATCTGCCTCCCCCAAAAGCCCGGTGCAGCACATAATAAATGGCAGTTCCCCTGTCTTCATCTGCTGAAGCTGCCGCCAGACAAATCTGTTCGTAAACCTCGCTTCCCAGTCTCATAAGAATCGTCCTCATAACCTTACCAGCCTTACTCTGATCTGTAGCAATCTCCCGATAAGAAGTGAACAATTCCATGCTTACAGGAAAACTGGTCTGAATGCTCACTTTACAGCCGCCTGCACACTCTTTCCATCCATCATAGACAGCAGAAAAAATTCCCTCCATAGAGTCCTCACATACCAGGATTCTTTTCTCTTGATTCATATAGCTCCCACCTTTCTGTCCACATGATTCTTTGTATTTTCTGTATACAGTCTTCTGCTCCCCATCTCATCTCCAAAGAGGGATAATTGCTGAAATGCAGCTTCATTCCCATGCTTCCGGCAGTTCTCTTCATCCAGAAGATTACGGGTAATATAAGATTCCTCCAACCTGGTATTGTACATCATGCGGCCATTACAGGTAATAAAATATAAGGCACGCTTCAGAACCACACCAATCCTCTTCAAATCTGCAAATTCCAGGGAATGGGTTCTCCTGGCCCCAATGATTCTTCTGGCAGAGGTATAACCGATTCCCGGTACACGAAGAAGTTCATAATAATCTGCCTGGTTGATCTCTACCGGAAAAAACTCCAGATGTGACACTGCCCAGTCTGCCTTGGGATCCAGAAGAAGGTTAAAATCCGGATGCTTCTCTGAAAGCAGTTCTGAAGCCCGAAAACCATAAAACCGCATAAGCCAGTCTGCTTGATAAAGTCGGTGTTCTCGAAGAAGAGGCGGACCTGATAAGGACATGAGCAGATCCTTATCTTCATTTACGGCGACAAAAGCCGAATAAAAAACTCTTTTTAATGCAAAGTTCTTATACAAAGATTCTGCTACTGACACGATCTGATAATCGCTCTCCCCCATAGCTCCAATAATCATCTGGGTACTTTGACCGGCTGGTACAAACTTAGGGGCATGACGGTACAGAACCAATTCCTCCTTATTCTGATCTCGCTGCTGCTGAATCTGCTTCATGGGGCGAAGAATGGTTTGCCTGCTCTTATGCGGTGCCAGTTTCCTAAGCCCGTCTGCAGTAGGAAGTTCCAGGTTCACGCTCATGCGATCTGCCAGATACCCCGCCCTGGCGATCAGTTCAGGAGCAGCACCTGGAATGGCTTTCAAATGAATATATCCCTGAAAATGATATTTATTACGAAGAAGATTTACTGTACAAAGCAGTTCTTCCATAGTCCTGTCTGGACTTTCCTTTACTCCGGAACTTAAAAACAGTCCTTCAATATAGTTCCTCCTATAAAATTCCATAGTCAGACGACACACTTCTTCTGGGGTAAAACTGGTACGCACCACATCATTGGAGGCTCTGTTTATACAGTATTTACAGTCAAATACACATTCATTTGTATAAAGGATCTTCAAAAGACTGATACATCTGCCATCCTGAGCAAAACTATGACAGATTCCAGCAGCAATGCTGTTTCCCATGCCCTTTCCATCTCCCTTTCGATCCACACCACTGGATGTGCAAGCCACATCATATTTCGCGGCATCCGATAAAATCTCCAGCTTCCGCTTCAATGTCATTGATTCCTGAATAATCATCCCGTAACAAAGCTCCTTTTATGTAATCTGTGTTTCGCATTCTTTATTATCCTCAATTTCAGAACGTTTGTTCTTGTTTCATTTTAGAACATACGTTCTATTTTGTCAATATCATAAAACGGCACGAAATTTTTTCTATACAAAAAGAGCCATAAATCAAAGATTAATTCTAACACTACCTTTGATTTACGGCTCTTATCTCATTCTTTTACTATTAAAGCTCCCGGACGACAGCCAGAAATGGTACATGCTTACATCAGCGAATTCATGAATACCAGACGTTCTGAACGTATGAGCAGATTTTCATATATGTGAATGCTGCCGACAGGTGACCTATCCACTCAATTTCAAATCTGTGTCAGCACAAAAATATCATAAATTGCTTTCACTGCATTTTCAAAATCACGGTTTTCCACACCGATAATAATATTCAGCTCACTGGAACCCTGGTCAATCATCTTGACGTTTACATTTGCATGTGCGAGGGCAGAGAAAATTCTTCCGGCTGTACCGCGGGTGGATTTCATTCCACGTCCTACAACTGCGATCAGGGCAAGGTCAGATTCCATTTCCACAAAATCCGGCTGAACCAGGCGATGGATTCCCGCAATTACCTGCTGCTCCTTTTCTTCAAACTCATCCTGGTGAACATATACTGTCATGGTATCGATACCAGATGGAACATGCTCAAAACTGATTCCCTGGTCTTCAAATACCTGAAGCACTTTTCTGCCAAATCCGATTTCACTGTTCATCATGGACTTCTCAATGTTGATAGAACAGAATCCCTTCTTTCCTGCAATACCGGTTATAGTATATTTCGGCTTGCGGCAGGTACTCTCCACAATAAAAGTTCCCTTATCCTCCGGACGGTTGGTGTTGCGGATATTAATCGGAATTCCCTCTTTTCTTACAGGGAAAATAGCATCTTCATGAAGAACAGTAGCTCCCATATAGGAAAGCTCACGAAGTTCACGGTATGTGATGGTCTCAATCACAGCCGGATTCTTTACAATTCTCGGGTCTGTTACAAGGAAACCGGATACATCAGTCCAGTTTTCATACATATCAGCCTTAATTGCCCTGGCAACCAGAGAACCAGTCACATCAGAACCACCTCTGGAAAAAGTAGTCACAGTTCCATCGTCCTTTGCACCATAAAAACCCGGCACAACTGCATTCTCACATTTGGAAAGACGCTTGTTCAGAAGTTTGTCTGTCTTCTCTGAATCCAGATTTCCGTTTTTATCAAAACGGATTACTTCTGCTGCATCCACAAATTCATAACCAAGATAAGCAGCCATCACTTTGCCGTTCAGATATTCTCCACGGGAAGCGGCGTAATCCCTGCCAATCTGTGCTTTAAAATTCTCTTTGATCAACTGGAAATCCTCTTCCATGGAAAGAGCAAGGCCAAGCCCTTTAATAATCTCATAATAACGAGATTTGATTTCTTCTAAAACCTTTTCAAAATCACCGCCATTTGCAGCTGCGTCATAACAGCTGTAAAGAAGATCTGTTACCTTCGTGTCCCCGTCAAATCTCTTACCTGGTGCAGAAGGAACAACAAAACGTCTGCTCTCTTCACTTCTGATAATATCTCCGACTTTTTCAAACTGCTCCGCATTTGCAAGGGAGCTTCCGCCAAACTTTACAACTTTTCTCATAATCCTTATGCTCCTCAAAAACTTTTTCTCCATTTTATGAAAAAATTCGACTTTTTGCAAGGGTTTTTTCGATTTAATTCGTGAAAGTGTTAAATACCTCCAATACCTGCAGCTGTTCTCCATCTACTTTAAAATGAATATCCCAGGATCCAAAAGACATTCCGTATTTTCTTTCAGGGTCTTTCTGATACCCAGGTCTTGGATCGTTTGCAAGGACAGCCAGAAGTGCTTCTCTTTTTTCCTCTGGAATCTTCTTCAAAAGCTTTTCCGGAAACTCTACTTTCAGCTTATGATCCTGAATCTGGTCGGTAAATCCGCCTGCTGCTTCCGGATGGCTGTCCACGTAAGCCAGATAGGGCTTTATATCATAAATAGGTGTTCCGTCCATAAGATCCGCTCCTGATACATGAAGCACCGGTCCATACTTTTCAGAAAACTCTACGTTCTCCAGCCTTACACTGGAAAGTCCTATGGGATTTGGACGAAAAGGTGACCTTGTAGCAAAAACGCCCATTCTGACGTTTCCCCCAAGTCTTGGAGGACGCACTGTAGGAGACCACTCCTTGCGGACAGCCTGTGAAAATTCCCAGATCAGCCAGATATGGGTATACTCTTCCAGCCCTCGAAATGCCTCATGGTTCCGATATTCCGGTTCAAAAATAATATCCGCCTTTAGTTCCTGTATTCTGCCGCTCTGATGGGGAATTCCAAATTTCGTTGGAAAATCACTTCTGATATGAGCAATTACTTTCATTTCCATTGTTTGTTATACCTTTATCAACCTTTATATGTGCTCTTCTAAACCCACAGATATCATCTATAAACAGCGAATCTTTATTCCTTATGTCCGCCGCTTTTTTCTTCCTCCTTGATTTCCCAGTGAAGCAGGAACGTAAGGGCTGCTCGAAGAGCAATAATTCCGGCTACAATTCCGATTTCTTTCCACTCACGTACCACTACAGTACGAAGAATCTCACTTCCCATTTTAAATTCCAGTCCCATGGCAAGTCCCCTCGCCAGATAGACACCAGTATCTCCGGCATGTTTCAGCCATTTGATAAATCCGGTAATTCCACTCCAGATAATAATGGCAACTCCAATAAACTCAAAAATTACAATGGCGAAACCAGCAATATTCTCCAGAACCCACTCCATAATTCCAGTTATGGTCGTCATCATAGGTACCTCCTTTTTCCTGCTGACAGGATACCTTTTCTTACAGAATGTATTTTCATTGCTGCACAGCCTGCAAACAGCAACAGTTTCTTATTTTTGCTCCAGCCAGGTCACCACTTCTGTGTGGTCTGTAAAACAGAACATTTCCACAGGCTGGATTTCTTTAACTATATAGTTTTTTCTCGTAAGGAAATTAAGGTCTCTTGCAAGTGTTTCCGGGTTACAGGAAATGTAAACAATTTTCTTCGGAGAGAGTTTTATTACGGAATTCAGGAATTTCTCGCTGCTGCCTGAGCGGGGAGGATCCATAAATACCACATCTGCCTTTTCACCAGCTTCTGCCATTGCCTCCATAAATTCACCGGCATCACCCTGGCGGAAAGATATGTTTACCACCTTATTCTCTCTTGCATTGATCCTTGCATCCCTGACTGCATCTTTATTCAGTTCCACTCCGACCACTTCTCTTGCCTTACCAGAAGCTACCAGACCGATAGTGCCAATTCCACAATATGCATCAATGACTTTTTCTTTCCCTGTCAGCCCTGCAAATTCCACAGCTTTTCCATAAAGAATTTCGGTCTGCACTGAATTTACCTGATAGAAGGATTTCGGTGAAATACGGAAGGATTTTCCACAAAGGGTATCACGGATAAATCCCTTGCCATAAAGCACGATTTCCCGCTCGCCAAGAACCATGCTTGTATTTTTGTCATTAATATTTAATACCACAGTACTGATCTCTGGATGAACTTTTCTTAATGCCTTCACAAAGTTATTTTTGGATGGAAAAATAGGAGAGGCGACCACCAGTACTACCATTACCTCACCTGTAGAAAAGCCACGACGCACCAGTACATGGCGCAGAAGTCCATATCCGGTATCCTCATCATATGTTTTGATCTTAAAAGACTTCAGCATTCCCCGAATGGTACGGATGATTTCCTGACTCTTCTTATCCTCAATCAGACACTGTTCAATAGAAACCACTCTGTGGGTACCAGCCTCATAAATTCCAGAAATAATATTTCCCTTCCGGTCACGGTCAAATACAGCATGAACTTTATTCCGGTAAAAATAAGGATCTTTCATTCCAATTACCGGCTTCACATTTCCAAACTTCTTCAAAAGCCCCTGTACCTGATTTTGTTTCTTTTTAAGCTGTGCGGAATAAGGCACACCCTGATACTGGCACCCACCGCACTTTTTTGCGTATGGACAGACTGTCTGTGTTTTTTTCTCTTCCATAAATTCTCCCTTATCTTTATTTTGCTTTTCGTTCTTCATAATATCTGACTAGAGCGTGCTCTAGCTTCAGCGCCGCCAACGCACTAAAAGTGCCTACAAGGGCTCCAGCCAGCACATCTGTAGGATAGTGTACTCCCACGTACAATCGAGACAAAGCGATCAGTACTGCCAGGACCATGGCTGCTTTTCCCCATTTTCCAGGAAAGGCTTTATAATATACGCCTGCACAGGCAAAAGATGCGCAGGTATGACCTGATGGAAAAGAATAGTCCTTCAGCCTGGCAACCAGAGGCACAAGTCCCTCCACAGAATCATAAGGTCTTATACGCGCTACCAGATCCTTAAGGCATAAATTCGTAACCACTGCCCCTATAGCTAGTGCCAGAAGTGCGGTTACACCTGCCTTTCTTGTCTTCTTTGGAAAAAGAAAGAGCAGCCCCAAAACAATCCAGAACCAGCCTCCGTCTCCTAGAAAGGTAATTCCCTTCCACAGCCAGGTAAACAGATCACTTCTTAAATACTGCTGTATAAAAAGCAGAATCTGTGCATCAATATTATGTATCCATTCAAGCAATTCCACTTATCCTCCACCCGCTTTCAATTCTGATTGCTGTCTATATATTTCTATAATTTATTTTTATAATGGTTCAGCAGACAGTGTGTAACTGCAAAGGAACTCAACAGCTACTTTTATTTCGTTATTATAGCGTAAAAGACGGTTCGTGTGGTGCGAACCGTCTTAATTCTTTTTAATTCTTATTCACCTGCGTGATACAGGATCTGCTGAAGATATTGCCGATTCTGCTCAAGATCAGGAACCAGAACCTGCATGCCGTCAATCGTCTGAGGTGTGTAGGCTCCATCCTCCGGAATCCGGTATGATGCAATTTCATCTGTACCGATGTTCATCACATCCATGGCATATCCGGTTATATCCCACAAAGAAAGATCCGTAGTAACCATTGGAAGAACATCCTTAACCAGACCTGCAATATCAAAAACTCCCAGATCTTTTATCTTGGCAAAAGCAGCCATAAGTACTTCCTGCTGCCGCTCTGTTCTCCGATAATCGGAATTTCCAATAGAACGGTTGCGTGCATGGATAAGTGCCTGTTCTCCATCCAGATGGTTCATTCCTTCCTGAAGATTCCAGTCGCTTCGAAGAGGCTGAGGGTAAAGAACACTCTGATCTCGTCCGCAGATATAATCTGCTTCCGCCTGAGTCAACTCCAGATCTATTCCTCCAACCTTGTCAACCAGAACCTGGAAAACTTCAAAATCCACTTCCACATTTCCATCTATCTTTACTCCGAAATTTTCTTCCAGAGTCTGGTCCAAAAGATCCATTCCTCCATATGCGTAAGCCGCATTAATACGAGTAGTCGAATATCCAGGAATGGCAACATAAAGATCTCTCATAAAAGAGGTCAGGCTTACAGTACCCTGATCCTTGTCCAATGTAGCAAGAATCATGGAATCGGAACGCTGACGGGACTCTCCCTCTCTTTTGTCCTGTCCGATCAGCAAAATACTCTTGATATTGCTGGTGGCCGCTTCAGCATCCGTATTCTCTGCCTTTACTGTATATGCAAACGCCGTACTCACAGCCGGGCTTTCCAGAAACAGCACCGCGCCAAGGCAGATAAGGGTCTTCTTCCATATGGTAGATCTCATATATTTGCTCCTATGTACATGTGCATGGTCAAAAAGGAATCTTTCTGCCGGTTCTTTCATAACCAGCAGTCGCTATTGATTACTGTTCACTCCGTTCACAGTAATCATTATTTTACTACAATTGTCAGAACAGCTCCGTTTGAAGCATTGCCATTGGAGTCAACAACATAATAAGTCAGTTCATAAGTACCCGGAGTATTCACATCAACGGTTCCAGTGATCTGAATCTTACGATAAAGATCACTTGTTGAATCTTTATCGTCTTGAATGTCTTTGACATAACTCAGTCTGTCAATCTGTGTTCCCTTGGCAATTTCAACGTAGTAAGTATTCAGATAAAAACGCGGATCCTGAGGGTTCAGCTGGTCAATCTTTTCTTCTTCCCTTTCCTGCGCTTTTTCTTCTTCTGTCATTTCTGGTTCTTCTTCATCTTCTGAATCAGTCTCATTTTCATCCTGCAGGGCTTCATCCGTTTCTGCATCTGTATCTGTATTGTCAGAAGAAGTTTTGGTTTCTGAAGTAAATCCCATAAGATTTCCCTCGGAAGTCATATGATAAGTTACCTTTGTTACATTGTTACTGTTATCCTTTGCAACATAAACAACTGTGACTTCATCCCCTTTTTCATTTGGATAAACATTCTCAACTGTCAGGCTGGCTGAAACATCTCCATCTCTCTTGTCAACAGCTTTTACTCCTTCCAGAAGATCTTCCGTTGTCATATCCGAAGTGTAGCTGTTTTTCTTGCTCTCTGCAATGGTAATTTCCGGTCCCTTGCGATCCTGCCTCATATACAGCCATCCCAGGATTCCGGTCGCTCCTATTGCCACTGCCGCCATTAAAACAATCAACCATTTACGCATATCTGCAGCTCCTTATACTCAATTTCATCAGCGACGTTTTCTTGATTTCTGTTTCTTGGATCTGCTTTCTTTCTCTGAATATGGAATGCTTCCCAGAACAGAAAGTCCAAGATAACGCTCTACATCTTCCTCAACCTTGATCGTATCATTTGTAAGATAAATGATGATCACAATCGCCATTGCAATGATAACACCTAAAAGTCCACCGATCACACCATTCTTCGCAAGGCTTGGGCTGGCTTTTTCACTTGGGATGTTTGCGCTGTCAACTACGTTAACCGCCTCAATATCCATAACTGACTGAATGTGCTCTGCTGCCATATCACGGATAGCATTGGCCATCTCGCTTGCTGTATATGGATCTTCATCAGATACTATGATCGTTACAATACGGCTGTCTGTAGAAGTATCTACCGTCAGTTTGCCAAGCAGCTGCTGATAGGTAATATTAAGATTCAACTGTGCAATTACACCTTCAAGAACTGTACGGCTCTTAATAAGTTCCGCATAGTCCTTAGTCAGCTGTGTACTGGTCTGCATATCTGCACTGGTCAGTGTATTGCTGTCCTGTTTATTCAGTACCATGATCTTCGTAGTAGATTCATACTGTGGAGTGATAAAAAGCATTGTTCCGATAATAGAAATCACACCCAGAATGATACCGGAAAGAATAATCAATCCCAGCCTGCTAAGAATCAGGTGAAAAATCTCACCTAAATCGATTTCAATTTCATCGTTATTATTTGTAACCTGATTTTCCATTCTTCTTCTCCGTTACCCTGTAATTTTCTTTACTTTTTCTAAACAGTTACATCGTTTCCAACGACATTCCATATATAAAAGTCAAAATCTCTCGTTATTTATAATGCACTCCGGATTGCTGATAAAAATCATATCCGCGTAATCCGTACCCATCATTTTTTCAATTTTGTCGTAACATTTGCCAATGTGAGGCGTTCGTCTGGCCAGATCATGACCGTCAGACCCCACAAAATCCAACATTTCTTCTTTAATTACTTTCTTGCAGAAACGCTTGATCATAAAACCATCCTCACCAATAATACTGTCCGCATTCATCTGAATATAGGCACCCATATCCCTGAGTTCATCAATAAAATCCAGACCGTTTTTTACTACCGAATGATAGCGTTCTACATGTGCTATAATAGGATAATACCCTTTCCGGATCAATGCCTGCACCCGTTCCCTGATATAGGACTTTTCGTCTGAAGTCCGAAACTCCGTTAACACATAACGGGAACCTGACATGGTAAGTCTTTCCCCTTTTTTCAGACAGTCTGTCATATCCATACTGGAATGAAGCTCGCAGCCCAGATACATCTGAATACCGTCTTCTCCAATCTCAGCGGCAGCCTTCCTCACACGAAGGAACTGCTTCTTAACCTGTTCCAGAGACGGCTCAAACATATCATATCGAAAATGCGGAGTGGCAATAATGTTGCGGACACCATCATCATATTCCTTCTGGAGCATGCGTACAGATGTCTTGAGATCCTTCGCTCCATCATCAACTCCCGGAACAATATGACAGTGAATATCATAAATACCTTTCATTCGCTTCGCCCATTTCCAATCTTTTCATATAACAATCTCGAATAATGACGGATCAATATTTTCCGTATTCTCCGTACTTGCCATATTTGCCATATTTACCATACTTACCGTATTTACCGTATTCCTTAGTATCTACCTTGTTCAAAATTGCACCGATGATCGGACAGTTGGTCTTCTCCAGCTGCCCCTTGATCTCCTGTACAAAATGGTAGCTGATACTGCCGGATTCAATTACAATGACAGTTCCATCGCAGGAATCCGCCACAACTGCACAGTCGATTACTCGTCCAAGAGGCGGTGTATCTATGATAATGTAATCATATACATCTCTTACAACACGGATCATGTCTTTAAACTGTCTGCTTCCTAAAAGCTCTGCCGGGTTCGGCGGTACAACACCGGAAAAAATAATGTGAAACTTGGGAAGATTGGTTGCGCAGATAACGTCCTGCAGTTTCGCCTGCTTGGACAGGTAGTGGGTCAGTCCCTTCACTTCTTCCTCAACCTGTACACGTCCCATAAGTACGGATTTACGAAGGTCTGCATCAATCAAAAGTACAGATTTACCACTCTCTGCAAGGGAAGCTGCAAGATGGAAAGTTACATTACTCTTTCCTTCATTCGGGGTACAGCTTGTAAATGCAATCACCTTTTTGTCGGCACCGCAAAATTGAATGTTTGTACGAAGTGCCTTATAAGCCTCATCCATGGATGAATCAGCTTTCCAGTCGCTAATTTTTACTTTTACCATAATTTTGTTTTCACCTTATCTATTTGTTATCCTGTAAATCTGCCATATTTTCCTTCTGATTTCCCATAATTCACGTCATGGCAGTGTCTGCCTAAATATTATACACTAGAAGTACCGCATTGGCTAGTACATTTTCGAACTAAATATGCACAATTTTTCACAAAATTTTCATATTATTCTTGATTCCCTTCCTGAATCCCTTCTATACCCTGAACGGATGATCCCTCTTCCAAAAGATAAACTTCTACATCAAATACACCGCTGTTCAATGCTTCCGCATGGCTTCCCATATAAATATCAATGCGGTTGTTCTTAATGGCGCCGCCGCAATCTTCTGCCACATAGACCTGTCCATTGATAACTACTTTAGAACCGTAAGGAATTACAGTTGGATCTACTGCAATAGTACGGTTCGTGGTAGCTGTCACACCTGTGGATGTGATTCCGTTTGCCCACGGACCGCAGCAAATGCTGCACTGGCAGTAATGGGTAATATGGAAAACACCAAGTGGACGAAGGCTGCTGTCTGCGGAAACCATAATCGGCTGTCCTTCAAGAACACCTGCATTTCCCCCTGTCTGGGTAACACCTTCTACTGCTTCTGCAAATACGCCCTCTCCTGTACTTTTATGTATAATTCCTGCTTCTACAGTTCCATCTGAGGTTGCATCTGAAGCTACCTGATTCTTATCTTCATACCCCTCCAAAACAGAGGTTGGGATATATCCCACCTGTTCTTCTCCATTATCATCCTCAAATAGAATCCTGCTCCAGATATCATCAATAGTACCTGTACGGCTGATTTCATCTTCTTCCAGCACTTCACCGATCACAGAACCCTCTTTTCTGCCAGGATAATCTAATACATCTGTATCTGCCGCTACTGTGACAGTATCCTGGACTTCCGTAATCTCGTCCTCGATTTTCCCGGAATCCTTTTTTTCGATAGCTTCTTCTGAAACTGTTTCTTCTTTATTATCAGTATTTTCCTGTGCTGTACCTGAAATGGCCGGACCGGCTATTTCCGCTCCAAGCGCAGAAACAGGCATACATGCAGAAACACATACTGCCATAACCAGAAATCTTTTTTTCATGAATTTATATCTCCTGATCTGTTCAATTTTCCCCTCTACTCTTTGTTTATCATAGCACAGCTATTTTCTTATTTCAAATCCCATCAGGCTTTTTAGAAATTTTTCACATTTATTATTGTAGCTTTTTTATTTTTTCATTAAAAAAAACATTATTTCATTTTTTTCAAAAAAACATTTGACAAAATAGATTTTATACTGTATTATATATTTTGTCGCTGAGGAAAACAGTTGACAGTAATAAATGCGATAGTGGCGTAGTTGGTAACGCGCGACCTTGCCAAGGTCGAGACCGCGGGTTCGAGCCCCGTCTATCGCTCTGAAGCTCCGATTTAGTCGGAGCTTTTTTTGTGTCTGAATCTGCCTCACAAAACGGTCACTGTCTCTTGTATACTTCATAAGAAAATCCCGCTTATTCTTTCGGAAATAATTTATAAAGAACATCTTATTTTAAACAAAAAAGCCTTGTACAATTTGCTTTTCTATCTGAAGATTCTCTATTGACTCATCTTTCAATAAGAATTTTCAGTTCTTTGCACTTTGTACAAGACCTTTTATTACTTCATTTTATTATTCTGTCCAGAATCCAATATTTTTTCTTAAAACATGTAAAAAAAACTTTCCGCAAGATGTGCGTCTCAATTGCAGGAATGATTTTTCAACTACGATTTAGTGATGGAATAATCTAATTCCGGTAAATGCCATTGCTATATTATATTTATTGCAGGTATCGATTACGTCTGCATCTCTCACAGAACCGCCTGGCTGTGCAATATATTTCACGCCACTTTTGTAAGCTCGCTCAATATTGTCGCTGAATGGAAAGAACGCATCAGATCCTAATGTTACATCTGTCATCTGATCCAGCCATGCTCTCTTCTCTTCCTTTGTGAAAACTGCAGGTTTCTCTGTGAATGTCTTTTCCCAGTTTCCATCCGCCAGAACATCCATATACTCATCACCAATGTAAACGTCGATAGCATTGTCGCGCTCAGCTCTTGAAATACTTTCCTTAAATGGAAGATTCAATACTTTCGGGCTTTGGCGAAGGAACCAGTTATCTGCTTTCTGTCCTGCAAGACGTGTACAGTGAACTCTTGACTGCTGTCCTGCACCAACTCCGATTGCCTGTCCGTCTTTTACATAGCATACGGAATTGGACTGGGTGTATTTCAGAATGATCAGGGAAACTTTCATATCACGCTTTGCTTCCTCAGATAATTCTTTATTCTCAGTTACGATGTTAGAAATCAGCTCATCATCAATTGCAAGCTCCTGTCTTCCCTGCTCAAAAGTAACGCCGAACACCTGCTTATGCTCTAATGGAGCCGGTACATATTCCGGATCGATCTGAATTACATTGTAGTTGCCTTTTTTCTTCTGTTTCAGAACCTCAAGTGCCTCCTCTGTATAACCAGGAGCGATCACACCGTCGGAAACTTCTCTCTTGATCAGAAGTGCTGTGTCTTTGTCACATACATCAGAAAGGGAAATAAAATCACCGAAGGAAGACATTCTGTCTGCGCCTCTTGCACGGGCATATGCACAGGCAAGTGGCGAAAAATTCTGCCAGTCCATATCCTCTACCCAGTAAATTTTTGCAAGCGTCTCTGTGAGCGGAAGACCAATGGAAGCACCTGCCGGGGAAACATGTTTAAATGAAGTAGCTGCAGGAAGTCCGGTTGCCTTTTTCAGATCACGCACCAGCTGCCAGCCGTTAAAGGCATCCAGAAAATTAATATATCCAGGTTTTCCGGAAAGTACTTTAATTGGCAGTTCACTTCCATCTTCCATGTATATTTTAGATGGTTTCTGATTTGGGTTACAGCCGTATTTTAATTCTAACTCTTTCATGGTTATCTCCTCCATTTTATCTTTTAAGGTAACGATTCAGTAGATACTATTCCGTGAGGCATTCCGTTTTGTGAATATAATTTACCCAAAACGGAATGCTTTATTTTCAGTGATTCTTGTTGATAATTTTTGATTCATATTTACCAGTCTCGATATCAATGTATCTCACAAAAAGTGAAACCTTATTGTCTTCATTCAGGCTCTCCCACAACATATCTGCAAACTCATCCATGTTATCCGGAATCTGAACAAGCTTCGGCTCACCCTCAAAGCTTGGCAGCGGGTTTCCATCACATTTATAAGTATGGATAAAATGTCCCTCACCAGCCTTTGCATTCTGATATGCAAAAGTGTAACGGTTGCAGGAGGAAGGATCTCCATTATTGCTCTTTAAAATGGACATTGCATAACTGTAAGAGCCGTTCTCCACATGCATAATTCCGGAAATACGTGGTGTATAGTTTGGTGCATCTGGCTCAAACTCTCTGGAACGTAAAGACTGCTCGAAAGTGAGCTGATGATCCATTCCTTCGTAAATAGTGTCTGTCTGGTCACCGTTTGTCACGATTGTTTTATTTCCAAGTACGCGGACAGGTGCATAAATGATCAGGCTTGGATCTACCAGTTTGGAAGGGTCAAATGCCTGTGTGCGGATTCCCTCGCCATCCTCCACAAATACACGGTTTCGGCTGTTTTCACTTCTTCCCATAATAAAGTAAGCAGTAACTGCCTTCGTTCCATCAGCGCTGCGGCCAATGATGATTCCTCGTCCCGGGTAAGAGTTTTCCTTCAGTTCTTTGTCCAATGCTATCATTTCCATGCAGATGTTCTCCTTTCGAAATTTACATGAGTATATTACCGCAGCCACCAGATTTTCATCAATAGTATAAATGTTGACTGCGTGTATAAAAAAACGCCTGGGAAGCCTCTCTTCCAGGCTGCCCAGGCGGTCGACACAATGATATTACTGCACTCCCTGTGGGTATTCCCACGATCCGCCAGTCATGCAGTTCTTTTTTATATTACAATATTTTTTTCGTTATTTCAAGATGGGAAATCTTTTTCTTTTATGTACAATTTTTTTGTAGTCACTGTTCACACCCTTCGCAACAGTGCACTTCGGAATGCCTGCATGAGCGAATTTATGGATATAATCCGTACTCTCTTCTCAGGAAATCCCCATCAGGCCCTGATCTATTGTGATCTGTGCACTGATATCCGCCTTCATCTGCTCCCAGGCATCCGGATGATCCACATAATACTTGGGGCATTCCTTGCCTGTCACATCATAATGCCGGATCACCTGCTCTGAAGTCAGCCCAAATCGGGCGCACAGCCATGCAGCCAGCTTTACTACAGAATCATAAGTTTCCTGTTCAAAAACGCCGGTATCATCTTTATGACAGCACTCAATGGAAATACTGTCCACATTCCTTGAGTTAGTCGCATAAGACATCTCCGAGGTAGGAATACACTGGATCACTTCACCCTCCAGACCTATCACAAAATGGCTGCTTACTTTCGCCTCATGGGAAATGGAAAGATTCTCAAAATAATCCCTGTTATTCTGGGCTGTAGCACCAGGATTGGCTGTATAATGAATTGCTATGTAATCTGCTCTATTCAGGGGCAGCTGAGGCCTGGAATACTCATTTGGAGTCAATAATTGTACATCTATGTAGGGAGCACCCTGGGACATCCATTCTTCCGGTCCATAATTCGTATGATCATTCGTTTTCTGGGATGTCTCTGCACTTTCCTCCTGCTTCTGTCCTTTCCTTACCATCAGAATAACCACTCCTGTCACAACCAGAAGCAAAAGAAGCACCAGTAATGCCAGACGCTGATTTCTCTGACGGATTCTGCCGCCCTTATCTGTTTTTTCTCTTTTGTTAAAAGAAGGCCGCCTTGAAAAAGACGGCCTTGCAGATTTTCTTTTCATTATTTGTCATCCACACTGTAGTTCGGTGCTTCTTTTGTAATGTGAATGTCATGTGGGTGAGACTCTTTCAGGGAAGCAGCAGAAATCTTCACGAATTTACCATTCTGTTTCAGTGCTTCAATATTCTCAGCTCCACAGTATCCCATACCGGAGCGAAGTCCTCCGATCAGCTGGAATACAGTGTCCTCAAGGTGTCCCTTGTATGCAACACGTCCTTCCACACCTTCCGGAACAAGCTTCTTGGCATTCTCCTGGAAGTAACGGTCCTTGCTGCCATTCTCCATAGCTGCAATGGATCCCATTCCACGGTATACTTTATATTTTCTTCCCTGATATAACTCGAAAGTTCCCGGGCTCTCATCGCATCCGGCGAACATGCTTCCCATCATACAAACGTTTGCACCAGCTGCGATTGCCTTGGTAACATCACCTGAATACTTGATACCACCGTCTGCAATAATCGGAATACCATATCTCTTGGCAACCTCATAGCAATCCATGACTGCTGTGATCTGCGGTACACCAATACCAGCAACTACACGGGTGGTACAGATAGAACCAGGTCCGATTCCGACCTTAACTGCATCTACACCAGCATCGATCAGAGCCTTGGTAGCGGCTCCTGTGGCAACGTTTCCTGCGATAACCTGCAGCTCCGGATATGCAGCCTTGATCTCTCGTACAGCACGGAGGATATTCTCAGAATGACCATGAGCAGAATCAACAACGATGACATCAACATTTGCCTTCACAAGTGCGTCTACACGGGCAAGCACGTTGGCGGTAATACCAACAGCAGCCCCACAGAGAAGACGTCCCTGTTCATCTTTGGCAGCCAGAGGATATTTGATCTGTTTCTCAATATCCTTGATGGTGATAAGTCCTTTTAAGTTAAAATCATCATCTACAATGGGTAATTTCTCTTTACGGGATTTCGCAAGGATCTCTTTCGCCTCTTCCAGTGTAATACCTTCTTTGGCTGTGATCAGTCCCTCAGATGTCATGGACTCTTTGATCTTCTTGCTGAAATCTGTCTCAAACTTCAGATCACGGTTGGTAATAATACCTACCAGCTTCTTGCCTTCTGTGATCGGGACACCGGAAATACGGAATTTCGCCATTAAGTCATTGGCATCCTTCAATGTATGTTCCGGAGATAAGAAAAATGGATCTGTGATAACACCATTCTCAGAACGCTTAACCTTGTCCACCTCTTCTGCCTGCGCCTCGATAGACATGTTCTTGTGAATGATACCGATACCTCCCTGACGTGCCATGGCAATCGCCATATTGTACTCAGTAACGGTGTCCATTCCTGCACTCATCATGGGAATGTTCAGTTTAATCTTCTTTGTAAGGTAAGTTGAAACGTCAACTTGATTCGGGATTACTTTGGAGTACGCCGGAACTAAAAGGACGTCGTCGAAAGTAATGCCTTCACCAATGATAGTACCCATTGCTTTTCCTCCCTTGTCTTATTGTGTCTTTGGTTTGTAGATTAGTGTAGCAAAAAACTAAAAGTGTGTCAATCTAGTAAATTAATCTAAAAATACTTTGCTCGGAGCAGTATTTCTCATGGTTTTTGCCAATATTTCATCTGGCTCGATAATTACTTTGCAGGTATCTGCGCCATCGCGGCAGACAATTGCAAAACGCTTATGTTCCGGATTTCCGGAGGAAAAATCCTGTACTTTCAGCTTCTGGTTGCTGTTGTAATAGTCCATTCTATGTGAGTTAAGAGGTGCCATAATATCACATTCTGTGATGTTCAGGCTTTTTACTCTTTTTCTCTTGGACTTTGCCATGATCTTGTCAATGTCAAGTTCTCCGTTTACAAACAGGTACTCAAATTCCAGATCAGTGCCTGGAAAGATAAAAAGATAGGCACAGACTCCCAGCACAATTGCCGCGATCAGAAGCAGAGGCATGATAAACAGACCTGCGAGTACCAGAAGCACAATCAGTGCAATGATACTGCCTTTTACCAGCCTGTCCTTTGCGGTCCGCTCTTTTTTTACAAGCAGCTCAGAATACAAATCGCTCATATTACAATTCTCCTTTGTTTTTTTGCCAGCCGGCATGTTGTTTTAAGTATAACACACAAAAGTTTTCCTGTGAACATAGTTCCTGATAAAACGCGGAATATTGCCAGTACACAGTTACTGTTCACTCCGTTCACAGTAACGCGCTTCGCGATGCACAGAAATCATGCATTCGCATGATTTCGCGCCGCAATTCTCGGGTTTTCTGTGAACTTTGTTCACAAAAAACGCCTCGCGGAACGTTACCAGTGAACAGTAACAGTACACAGTTACTGTAAAAAATGACTTTTATTGAATGCAAAAGGGCCAGCGTCTTTGACACCGACCCTTATGAGTTCTGAATTATACCTTCAAAAATCCTTTCATGGATTTTCCGTTCTGTTTTCTGCTGCCGGAAATTACATCATTCCCATACCCTGACCGCCAGCTGGCATTGCCGGAGTATCTTCTTTGATATTTGCAACAACAGACTCAGTTGTAAGCAGAGTAGAAGCAACACTTGTTGCGTTCTGAAGAGCACTTCTTGTAACCTTTGCAGGATCAAGGATTCCCTCGTCTACCATGTTTACATATTTCTCGTTCAGAGCATCGAAACCAACACCTGGCTCAGACTCTCTTACTTTGTTGATGATAACTGCACCTTCAAGACCTGCATTAGCAGCAATACGGAACAGCGGAGCTTCCAGTGCTTTCAGGATGATGTTTGCACCAGTCTTCTCATCTCCCTCAAGATCTGCTGCAAGTTTTGCAACCTCTTTGGAAGCGTGGATATATGCAGAACCGCCTCCTGCAATGATTCCTTCTTCAACAGCTGCTCTGGTAGCTGCAAGAGCATCTTCCATACGAAGTTTTGCTTCTTTCATCTCAGTCTCAGTAGCTGCACCAACACGAACCACTGCTACACCACCAGCAAGTTTTGCAAGTCTTTCCTGAAGCTTCTCTCTGTCGAAATCAGATTTTGTCTCCTCAATCTGAGCACGGATCTGGGCAACACGATTGGCAATTGCTTCTTTATCTCCCATACCATCAACAATAACAGTATTCTCTTTTGCAACTTTAACAGATTTTGCACGTCCTAACTGAGCCATTGTAGCATCTTTCAGTTCAAGACCTACCTCGTCAGAAATTACAGTACCACCTGTCAGGATTGCGATATCCTGAAGCATTTCTTTTCTTCTGTCACCATAGCCAGGAGCTTTTACAGCTACTACCTGGAAGGTTCCTCTTAATTTGTTTACGATCAGAGTGGTAAGAGCCTCACCCTCAACATCCTCAGCGATGATAAGAAGTTTTGCTCCAGCCTGTACGATCTGCTCCAGCAGCGGAAGAACTTCCTGAATGTTGGAGATTTTCTTGTCTGTGATCAGAATATATGGATCCTCAAGGTTTGCTTCCATCTTCTCCATATCAGTGGACATGTATGCGGAAATATATCCACGGTCAAACTGCATACCTTCTACAAGGTCAAGCTCTGTGTGCATGGTCTTGGACTCTTCTACAGTAATAACACCGTCGTTGGAAACTTTTTCCATTGCATTTGCAACAAGCTCTCCGACTTCTTTATCTCCGGCGGAAATAGATGCAACGTTTGCGATCTGTTTCTTTCCGCTTACTTTCTGGCTCATGTTCTTGATTGCTTCTACAGCAGTATCTGTAGCTTTCTTCATACCGCGTCTCATAACGATCGGGTTAGCACCTGCTGCCAGGTTCTTCATTCCTTCGTGAACCATTGCCTGAGCAAGTACAGTAGCAGTTGTAGTACCGTCACCAGCTACATCGTTTGTCTTGGATGCAACTTCCTTGATCAGCTGAGCGCCCATGTTCTCGAAAGCATCCTCAAGCTCGATCTCTTTTGCGATTGTAACACCATCGTTTGTGATAAGCGGAGCACCGAACTGTTTATCAAGTACTACGTTTCTTCCTTTCGGTCCAAGTGTTACTCTTACGGTATCAGCAAGTTTATTTACACCAGCCTCTAATGCTGTTCTAGCTTCTGCGCCATATTTAATCTCTTTTGCCATAATGAATCATCCTCCTGATTTCAAGTTATTTATAAGGTTATGTCTTATTTCACAATTGCAAGAATATCGCTCTGTTTTACAATGATATACTCTTCACCGTCAAGCTTAACCTCTGTTCCTGAATATTTGGAATAGATAACCTTGTCGCCTACAGTAACTTCCATTTTCACTTCTTTGCCGTCAACGACTCCGCCAGGTCCTACTGCGATTACTTCTGCCTGCTGTGGTTTCTCCTGTGCCTGTCCTGGAAGAACGATACCGGATTTTGTTGTCTCTTCTGCTTCTAACTGTTTTAATACAACTCTGTCGCCTAATGGAACTAATTTCATGATCTATGTCCTCCTTTAGAATTGCTTGCTTTTCTTTACTAGCACTCATTATTGCTGAGTGCTAATCACTGTTCATTATATTATTGAATTATCGTTATTTGTGCAACTCTTTTCATAGTTGTATTTTTAAGTATATTCTGTTTTATTCTCTTTTATGCTCTTTTTTTCTCTTGTTTTCTCACTTTAAAAATTTTCTGAATTTTTTTCTGCTTGGCCGCTTCTGAAAACTGCCTGGTAAAGCTTTTTTGTGTAATAGTGAATTCCAACGAAATTTCCTGTTACACACAAAAAAAGAACTGCTCTCCAGAGCGTGTTTGAAAAATCATTCCCACAATCTACACTTCACAATTTGCAGAAGGCCTTTTTCAAACACGTTCGAAGGAAAACAGTTCTTCTATACACTTGTTTATTATTTATTGAATTCACTCAGGCCTTTTTATTTCTCTGGGCCTTAATCTCTTCCAATTCATCAAAGATCACTTCATTGAGAACCTTGATATAGGTTCCCTTCATACCGGATGACCGGGACTCAATAACGCCTGCGCTCTCGAACTTGCGGAGTGCATTTACGATTACTGATCTGGTAATACCTACTCTGTCTGCAATCTTGCTGGCAACAAGAATTCCCTCATCTCCGTCAAGCTCATCAAAAATGTGGATGATAGCTTCCAGTTCAGAGAAAGAAAGTGTGTTAAAAGCAGATTTCACAACCTGTTTCTTTCGGTCTTCCTCGGCATTCTCTTCATGTACAGCCCGCATCATCTCAAGACCTACAACTGTGGTGCCGTATTCACTTACAATAATATCCTCAATATCGTATGGACGATCCTTACGGTACATAAACACCGTTCCAAGACGTTCTCCTGCAATATCAATAGGATTGATGATTCCCTGATAGCTGCTGGAAACATGCTCAAAACCAAGTGTCTGAAGATTCACGTTCTCTTTGGTGGATAATACTCCTAAAAAGCGCTCATTCAGCAGAGGGTCAACATGACCGCCCACCTCATCAGCTATCAGCTCCCGGATTTCCTCAACTCCCGGGCAAAAACTTACACCAAGCACCTTGCCTTTCTTGCTGAGAACCAGAATATTAGAACTTAAAGTGTCCATCAGAACCTGGCAGATATCATTAAAAACCACCTTACTGGAACTGCTGTTATGGAGAAGTTTATTGATTTTTCTTGTTTTATCAAGTAACTGAACGCTCATTTTGTCCTCCCTTCGCTTTTGTTACATGAGAGCCTATTAAAAAAATCATTCCCGCAATCTGTACGCTCCACTTTGCAGGAGATTTTGCAGAAAGCCTTTTCAGACATGCTCTGGCTTTATCTGTTATTCTAATACTACACGTTTTTCAAACTATTTACAAGCTATTTTTTACTATTTTTCAATTTTGTTTAGCTTTTCTGAAAATATCACGTTTTTGAAACTATTCATCAAACAATGGAAGTAATAGAGCTTTTATTCAAAAAATCCCCTGCAAAACATAATACAGCTGCCTTGCAGGGGATCTTTCCCGAAAACTTCTTAATTTGTTACTGTTCGCGAGCTTCACAGCAACCTTAATTTTCTTTTTCATCCTTCGGCCTGGCTTCTACATAGCCGCAGGTTTCCTGGCTGCACACCAGTTTATTTCCTTTTTCCACCATGTAGCTTCCACACACCGGACATTTCTTATCCGACGGCTTCTGCCATGACATAAAGTCACATTCCGGATTATCTTCACAGCCGTAATACTTACGGCCTTTCTTCGTCTTCTTAAGAACCACTTCCTTACCACATTTCGGGCAGGCTACACCAATCTTTTCATAGTAAGGCTTGGTATTGCGGCATTCCGGAAATCCCGGGCATGCAAGGAAACGTCCGTGAGGACCATATTTAATCACCATATGACGACCGCAGTTATCACAGATCACATCGGTCTCTTCATCATGGATGTCTACTTTCTCCAGCTCTTCCTGGGCAGCATCCACATCATGTTTCAGATCCGGATAGAAGTTCCGGACTACTGTTTTCCACTGTACAGTACCATTCTCCACGCAGTCCAGAAGTCCCTCCATGGTAGCTGTGAAATTCACGTCCACAATGCTTGGGAACGCCTGCTTCATAATACTGTTTACCACCTCGCCCAGCTCTGTCACATAAAGGTTACGCTGCTCCTTGGAAACATAGCGGCGGCTGATAATGGTGGTGATGGTCGGCGCATAAGTACTCGGACGGCCGATTCCAAGCTCCTCCATGGTCTTTACCAGGGAAGCCTCTGTATAATGTGCCGGCGGCTGGGTAAAATGCTGTTCTGGCTTTAACTCTTTCAGTTTCAGCTTCATGCCTTTACTCAGACTCTGGCTTAACACATTTCCCTTCTTCATATCCTCTTCCTGCATATATACCGAAAGGAAGCCGTCAAATGCTACCTTGGAAGCGGACACAGTGAACGTATAGTCTCCACCAGCCACTTTTACAGAGGTAGTCTCATACTTTGCAGGAGCCATACGGCTGGCCGCAAAACGCTTCCAGATCAGCTGATACAAACGGAACTGATCTCGTGTAAGGGATTCTTTTATCTGTACAGGTGTACGGCTGATATCAGTTGGGCGGATAGCCTCATGAGCATCCTGGATCTTCTGGCCCTTCTTCACTGTCTTGGCAGTTTCTGACACATATTCTTCTCCATACTGGCTGCCGATGTAGCTTCTTGCTGCCGCATCTGCCTCGTCAGAAATACGTACAGAATCAGTACGAAGGTATGTGATCACACCTACAGTACCGTTGCCTTTGATGTCAACGCCCTCATAAAGCTGCTGTGCCAGACGCATCGTCTTCTGGGTAGAAAAATTCAGGGTTTTGGATGCTTCCTGCTGCAAGGTACTGGTAGTAAAAGGAAGCGGAGCATTCTTAATTCTCTCGCCTTTTTTTACTTCAGAGATCTCAAATTCTTCGCTCTCAAGAGCCTTAAGAATCTCATCCATCTCAGCTTTATTGTGGATATCCATCTTCTTGTCTGTTCCGTAGAATTTAGCCTCCAGAGGCTTTTTCTCGCCATCCACAAGGAATTCACCATTCAGGCTCCAGTATTCTTCCGGAATAAAAGAATTAATCTCCTCCTCCCTGTCACAGATGATGCGAAGTGCAACAGACTGCACACGACCAGCACTTAAGCCTCTCTTTACTTTCGCCCAGAGAAGCGGACTGATGGTATAACCCACCATACGGTCCAGCATTCTTCTTGCCTGCTGTGCATCTACAAGATTCATATTCAGACCTCGTGCATGCTTCAGGGAATCCTTTACAGCAGTCTTTGTGATCTCATTGAAAGTGATTCGGTGCATTTTATCCGGATCTTCTTTCAGTGCCTGCATCAAGTGCCAGGAAATTGCTTCTCCTTCACGGTCAGGGTCAGTGGCAAGATAAATCTTATCAGCTTTTTTTGCTGCCTTGCGAAGTTTGGCAAGCAATTCTCCCTTACCGCGGATGGTTATATATTTCGGCTCGAAATCATTCTCCACATCTATTCCAAACTGACTCTTGGGAAAATCACGGACATGTCCATTAGATGCCTCTACCTCATAATTTGCCCCAAGAAATTTCTTTATTGTCTTTACTTTTGCAGGTGACTCAACTATCACCAGATATTTAGCCATACTACCTCTCCTACTTTGTATTCAGTCTACATACACTACAAATTATCCCCCTGATATTCTGTAGTATTGTCTGCCTGTCTCTCCCACAAGCCCCATTAGCTGAAGTTCTGTCAGAAGAGCACAGACTTTTGATGCTGAAAAACCGGTTTTCCGTATTAAATTATCCAGATTTTCAGGTCGTAAATCGAGACCACTATACACCAAATCCAAATCCGGCGCAAGCCCCAACTTCTTTTTTTCCACATTTTGAGATCTGTTTTTTGCCTCGATTCCCCATTCCATAAGCATGATTTCCGGGCTGTAAGCGATTCCTGCACCATCGAAGATCAGTTTGTTGCAGCCTCTGCTCAGTTCCTCTGTCACAGCTCCCGGAAGGGCATAAACACTGTGTCCATGTTCCAGGGCAAAGTTTGCAGTGATCAGGGAACCGCTCTGTTCCTTGGCTTCTACCACAAGAACAGCATCGGAAAGTCCGCTGATGATCCGGTTTCTTGCCGGAAACGCCCAGTTTACAGGCGGAGAGCCCGGGGGAAGCTCGCTGATGATCCCACCGCCTTTTTCCAGAATCCGCTGATAAAGCCATCTGTTGGAATTGGGATAACACACGTCCACTCCGCTTCCCAGTACTGCAAAAGTAGGAGTGTCCGTATCCAGTGCACCTTTATGCCCCTCTGCATCAATCCCTCTTGCCATTCCACTGATGATCTGCACACCGTAGCTTGCCATGGTTCTTGCATATTTAAATGCCTGACATCTGCCATAAGGACTGCACATGCGAGCACCTACCACTGCTGCAGCAGGCTTCTTCGGATCTGGCAGGTTTCCGATGTAGTACAATTTTTTGGGCATTCCGGAAAGTTTTCTCAAACGATCTGGAAAATTGGAATCCTCTATAGTTAAACATTTGATTTTCTGCATTGCTTCCATACTAAAATACCTCCCTGCGTGCGGTTTTATGAATAAATTCATTCAGCTTCTGTACTTCTTATCAAATGCTTTGTAAGTAAGGGCTTCTGCAACATGTCTTGTGTGTATCAGTTCCTCTCCTTCCATATCCGCAATGGTGCGTGAAACCTTCAGAATCCGGTGATAGGATCTTGCACTGAGTTCCATAAGCTCAAAAGCATTTTTTGCCACCTGAAAGGCATTCTCTGTCAGCACACAGTATTTCCGGATCTGCTTCCCGGACAGTTCTCCGTTGAAACAGATTTTCTCATTCTGGTAGCGTTTCTGCTGTATTCTTCTGGCTTTTTCCACTCTTTTCCGGATAAGGGCAGAACTTTCTCCTGGTTTTTCTTCTGAGATCTGGGAAAAATTAACAGGCGGCACATCTGCACATAGATCGATCCGCTCCAGAAGGGGCTGGCTCAGCTTATGAAGATAATGACTCACCTCGCCAGGTGTGCACCTGCATTTATTCATATCCGGATAATAGCCGCAGGGACAGGGGTTCATGGCTGCTACCAGAATAAATCCCGCCGGAAACACATACGTTCCACTTGCCCTTGACAGCTGGATCTGCTTGTCCTCCAGGGGCTGCCGCAGCACTTCCAGGCTGCCTCTTGCAAATTCCGGCATTTCATCCAGAAACAGAACGCCCCTGTGAGCCAGGGTCACTTCACCGGGACCCGGGATTCTTCCACCTCCAGCCAGAGCTGCAGACGAACTGGTATGATGCGGACTTCGAAACGGTCTTGCCTTAATTAATGGTCTCTTTGGACTTAAAAGTCCGGCAATGCTGTAGATTTTTGTAAGCTCCAGGCTTTCCTCAAAAGTAAGAGAGGGCATAATCGTAGGTATTCTTTTGGCAAGCATGGTCTTCCCAGTGCCCGGAGGGCCGATAAACAGGATGTTGTGAAATCCGCTGACTGCAATCTCAGCAGCTCTTCTGGCACTCTCCTGACCACAGATTTCCCCGAAATCCACCAGACTCTCTTCTACCTGGTTCTCTTCTGAATTTACCTCTGAAAACTGATTTTCTTTTCCAAATGCATCCGGATCTGAGACAAGCTTCAAAACTTCTTTTATATTTTGAACTCCGACCACTTTCATATCCTTCACCAGAGCTCCTTCTGCCAGGTTTTCAAACGGAATGATACAGTACCGGCATCCCAGTTCCCTTGCCCGGATCACTCTTGGCAACACTCCGGATACACTTCTTACCTCCCCATTCAGACTGAGTTCGCCAACCACCATTACATTCCGAAGAAGCTGTGGTTCTATAAATCCCGATGCTGCCAGCACCGCTGCTGCCACAGGCAGGTCAAAACCGGCCCCCTCTTTTCGCAGATCAGCAGGTGCCAGATTCACCGTCACCTTCTTAGGCGGCAGACTGATCCCATTATTTTTTAACGCTGTGCGCACTCTGTCCTGTGCTTCTTTCACCTGGGTGCTGGGAAATCCAACCATAGTAAAACAAGGCAGACCGCTGCTTACATCAGCTTCCACCTGAACCGGGCAGACTTCCATTCCTGAAATCGCCGCTGATAAAACACTTGCAAACAATCTTATCCCTTTCTGCAGATACAGTTCTTCCCCATATGCGAACCTGCTCTGCCATTTCAATGTGTCTCTGGAATAAAAAAGAATAAAAGTAAAAAAGATATGATTAAAAGATATACAAAATTCATTATAGCCCATTTTGCTCTGAATTGCAATAGTGCATTTCGTTCTGATTTATACTTTCTGAAAGGATTCGGGGCCAGACGTTTTTCGTTGTTCGTTACATTTGGTCCCTGCAGACTCTACAGAAGAAAAAGAGGTGAACCTATGAAATTTCAGAGAATTCAAGACCTTCGGACAGACGCTGATCTGTCCCAGAAGCAGATCAGTGATATCCTTCACATCAGCCAGCGTTCCTACTCCCACTACGAAACTGGCTCCAGGAACATTCCAATCGAAATGCTGATCCGCCTTGCAAATTATTATGAAACCAGCATTGACTATCTGGTTGGCCGTACTGATAATAAAAAAATGCCGTAATTGTAAAGGTACTCAGCAGGTACAAAATGAGGGGGATGCGATTTCCCCCTCATTTTGTATACCATAAATAAAGTTGTTACCATTCACTCGTAACATTCCGTAAAGTATTTTTCATATATCCGTTACTTTCCTTCACTTCGAAGCTTCCCTTCCGTATCTGCAATTTTCTGAATATTTGCGACTTCATATTCATTAAATACAGAAGTATCTGCATCAAAGGTCTCCGGCTCCACAGTTCCCTTATACCAGGATTTACTGTTAAAATAATCCGCAATTCTCTGTGTCACAAATTTCCTGCCATGTCGGGCGTAAATCTCATTTTTCGCCAGTTCCAGCTGGTCAGATGAATAGCCCGACAAATCCTCATCTGTAAGATATCGGCTGTTGCTGTCCGGGAATATATAATCCTGGGAAGAGAGATCCGTTTTATCTGTATTATCAGCCGGAGTCACTGAAGGTGCCTGTGTCACTGAAGCGGCTTTCTCCCTTGTAAGGACCCCATCTACCTTTGGTGTCACCCCGGCACCCTCTGCAGGGGAAGCTGTATTTAGGCGCAGATAAAGTCTGCCCTGATCAAAGGTCATATTTCCACGCACCTGGTTTCCCCAGGAATCTGTAAAGGAAAGCTTTGCTGCATTTCCAGCCACTTTTGCAGTGTCCGAAGCTTCCGAAACCTTAGTGCCGGCATTGTCACCAGCCTGAGAAAAAGTAAAAGTAACAGACTTCAGGGTAAGGTCGTCTATAGACAGTGTCACCAGTCCATCCTTACTGTACCAGGTTCCCATATAATCATTTGCCACGAACGCCGGTGCCCGGGTGATCACAGGAGTCGGTGTCACTGTGGCCGTAGGCTCCGGTGTGGGCGTGGCTGTAGCCGCTGGAGTCGGTGTCACTGTGGGCACCCTTTCCAAAGCCTCAATAGCAGCCTTCTTCTGCTGCTCCTTCTGAATTTTTTTCTTATGTTCGGCAAACAGAAGCCCCGCTGCTCCAATCATGATAAATATGGCGATCAAGGCAAACAGCGTTGCTTTTAGTACATCTTTGTTGTGCTTTTTCACAGGCAGTCACCTCCTGTTTATTCCTGTCCATTCCAGCAATAGGTGCAAAGCTTGCACGGTTCAATATCAATTGACTTCTTCAGATCATCCAGACGATGATATTTCAGAGATGTAAAATTCAGCTCCTTGCGGATTTCTTCCAGCATTTCTTTGTAGTTTGTAGAATCCGGATTTGCATAATCCTGCAAAATCCTGTCTGATATATTGTCCCCTTCACGTTTCGCTATGATCCTTCTTGTAATCAGATCCATCTCTGACTTGGAGCGTGAGAAATTCAGGTACTTACATCCATATAAAAGCGGCGGACAGGCAGGTCTGATATGAACCTCCTTAGCACCATTGTTATAGAGGAATTCTGTTGTCTCACGAAGCTGGGTACCTCTTACGATAGAGTCGTCGATCATAAGGAGGCTTTTATCTTTGATCAGTTTATGTACTGGGATCAGCTTCATTCTGGCGATAAGATTTCGCTGGCTCTGCTGGGTCGGCATAAAAGATCTTGGCCATGTGGGCGTATATTTAATAAACGGACGGGCAAACGGCACACCAGAGCGGTTAGCATAGCCGATGGCATGTGCAATACCGGAATCCGGTACTCCTGCAACCAGATCCGGATTCACTTCTCCGGCATCTCTTCCTGCCAGAATATCACCGCATTTGTAACGCATTTCCTCTACATTTACTCCCTCATAAGTGGAGGTTGGATATCCATAATATACCCAGAGGAAAGAACAGATTCGCATCTTGTCTCCTGGCTTCTGCAGAACCTGGGCGCCCTCCGGGGTGATAAAATCAATCTCTCCAGGGCCCAGCTCTTTCAGGTCTTCATAGCCAAGATTAATGTAGGCATGACTTTCAAAAGAAGCACAACATGCATCTTCCTTTTTGCCGATTACAAGAGGAGTTCTTCCATAACGGTCGCGTGCTGCGTAAATGCCCTCCCCTGTCATGAGAAGAAGGGTAATAGAGCCCTCGATCATTTCCTGGGCATAACGGATTCCCTCAACAATACTGTCCTTCTGATTGATCAGCGCTGCAGTTACCTCTGTAGGATTCACACTGCCACCGCTCATCTCCAGAAAATGGGTATGCCCGTCTTTGAAGCATTTCTCTACCAAAGCTTCTATATTATTGATCTTGCCTACTGTTGTAATTGCAAAATTTCCCAGATGGGAGCGCACCAGAAGAGGCTGCGGTTCATTGTCAGAAATACAGCCTATTCCAAGATTGCCTTCCATCTCTGCCACATCTTTGTCAAATTTGGTACGGAATGGTGAGTTCTCAATATTATGGATCACGCGGTTAAATCCACTGCTCCTGCTATAAACGGTCATTCCGCCCCTTCTTGTACCCAGATGGGAGTGATAATCAATTCCAAAAAAAAGATCCATTACACAATCAGACTTTGACGCAACACCAAAAATTCCACCCATTTTTCTTTAGTCTCCTTATTTTTTCTCCTTTATAACGCCTTTTCTGTAGGCATCCAAAAGCTGTTTCAGCTCCTGAATTCGTTCTTTCAGTGCCTTACCGTTATCCGTATCTCCCACAAGGGCACGCCTTGGATTATAGCGGACAGCCACACGGTTGGACACAATGTCCCTCTCTGTTTCCACTGCATCTTCTGCCGAAGTAAAGGGCTCATGGGCAGTCAGGCTCAGACCATAGGAACTGTAAACAAGAGTATATCCGGCAATACCGGTCACATTCCGGTATGCCTCACAAAAACCACCGTCAATTACGATCACCTTACCATCACATTTCACCGGATTCTCTCCCTCCAGCTGATGAACAGGCACGTGACCATTGATAATATGCCCTTCTTCCGGATCCAGCCCGAATTCTTCCAGCATACGATTTACTACCTCTTCTTTTTCCCAAAGGTGATAGTAGGCATTCTTTTTCTCTTTGTGTGTCTCTTTATCTGCGATAAAATAGCGCTCGAAGGTGGTCATTTTATCTTTTCCATAAAGGGGAGAATTAGGCCCAGCCCAGATATACCACAGAATATCCTGGCTTGCCTTCTTCTCCTTCTCATCTACGGTAAAAAATGCTTTTCTTACGTAGGCTTCCAGTTTATCATAAAGTGCCTTGCCTTTACAAGTCTCACCGTAAATCTCAACTTCTTTCAGAGTTCCATCCTCGTTCAGCGGAATACTTCCATGGAAAAGAAGGTTCCCGTTATAGGTCTTATAAAGGCCGCCTTTATCCAGAAGCAGCTGCATGTGGTTCTGAAGCTTCTCGCAGTTCCGAAATGCTGAGCTCAGGCGCTCCACTACTTCTTTTTCCCTATCTGTCAACTCATAGGGATGTTCCCAGTCAATGGTTGGAAAATGGGTGTCCAGAAGATTATGCACGCTTCCATCCGGCAGCTGCACAGTGCCCTTCTCCGGATCAATCCCCTCCAGAACGCATCGATTCTCCATATGAAAATCCGGATGTTCTTTCGCCAGTACCCCTTCCAGCTTAAACTGGATAATGGAAATGGCTTTGTGCATTTTCCTGCTCAGCTCTTTCTCAAGAGCATTGTAATTGGAAGGATTGCCATGTACTTCAAATACCTGGCAGGGATCATCCCCGTAAACCTCCATGGCAAAAGCAGCAAGAGGCATCATATTGATTCCATAACCATCCTCCAGAATATCCAGATTGCCGTAACGGATACTGTTACGGATCACTGTGGCCATACAGGCAGCCTGTCCTACAGCGGCGCCCATCCATACCACATCATGGTTTCCCCATTGAATATCCAGAGAATGATAATCCATCAGTCTGTCCATAATAAAATGAGGACCGGGACCTCTGTCATATATATCGCCAAGCACATGAAGGTGGTCTACAACCAGTCTCTGGATCAGTTCAGCAAGAGCGATAATGAAGTTCTCTGCCCTGCCGATATCTATGATGGTATCCACAATGGAATCATAATAAGCCTCTTTATCCAGAACTTCTGCTTTCTCCGTGATCAGCTCTTCGATCACATATGCATAATCCGAAGGCAATGCCTTACGAACCTTGGATCTGGTATATTTGGAGGCAGTTGTCTTGCACACCTCAATGAGACGGTACAGGGTGATCTTGTACCAGTTCTGCATATCAGACTCTTTTTTCTTCACATAGGCAATTTTTTCTTTCGGGTAATACACAAGAGTTGCCAGGGAACGCTTATCACTGTTGCTTAAGGTATGTCCAAATACATCATCTATCTTCTTTCGCACAGCTCCCGAACCGTTTCGAAGCACATGGGAAAAAGCCTCGTACTCTCCGTGGATATCGGAAAGAAAATGCTCGGTGCCTTTTGGAAGATTGAGAATGGACTGAAGGTTGATGATCTCTGTAGAAGCCTTCCCGATGGTGGGGTAGAGCTCCGCCAGACGTTGTAGGTAGCGCAGTTCTTCTGTTTTCATGGAACCTCCTAAATTCATATTACTCTTATTTAACCAGCGTTAGTAATTGTGACGCACATCTTGCGGAAAGCCTTTTTCAAACACGCTCTAGAAATCAAACAATGAAATCTGATTGGACTGTGGAATATCTCCAAATAATCCAAGTTTATCCATCAAATCAATTACGGTCTTGCTGACCTTGGTCCTGTCACGGAAATCATCCTTGGAAAGAAATCTTCCCTGTACAGCAGCATCCACTACAGCATCTGCCGCCTTATCTCCAAGACCTTCTATAGAATCAATGGACGGCATCAGTTTTCCTTCTATGATCTGGAAACGATGTGCCTTCGCCCGGTAAATATCAATGGGCATAAAATCATAACCTCTTGCATACATTTCCTGGACAATACGCATATCTTTCAGGGTATCCTGCTCTTTTTTGGATGCAGCGTCCCCCTTCTTGCGTATCTCTTCCATATAAAACTCCAGCTTTTCTTTTCCCATACACATCAGTTCATAGGAAAAAGCTGTGGCACGGATACTGAAATATGCACCGTAATAAGCCAGCGGCTGGAATACCTTGAACCAGGCGATTCTGTATGCCATCATAACGTAAGCTGCCGCATGGGCTTTCGGGAACATATATTTGATTTTTTTGCAGGACCAGATATACCAGTCCGGAACGCCGTGTTCTTTCATGGTGGTGATCCACTCATCTCGGAGACCTTTTCCTTTACGGACGCTCTCCATAATAGTAAAGGCAAGACCACTTTCCACACCCTGACCGATCAGGTAGATCATAATATCATCACGGGTACAGATTGCCGTGGAAATAGTAGCTTTTCCCTCTTCAATCAGTGTCTGCGCATTTCCCAGCCATACATCCGTACCGTGGGAAAGTCCGGCAATACGGACCAGATCAGAAAAATATTTCGGCTTGGTATCCACAAGCATCTGCATGGCAAAATCAGTACCAAACTCTGGAATTCCCAGACAGCCAAGCTTGCAGCCGCCGATATCCTTCGGATCAATTCCAAGAGCTTCTGTACTGGCAAAAAGTGACATAACCGCCTTGTCATCAAGAGGAACCTCTCTTGCGTTTAAGTCTGTCATATCCTCAAGAGTACGGATCATGGTGGGATCATCGTGTCCCAGAATATCCAGCTTCAGCAGGTTTCCATCAATGGAATGGTAGTCAAAATGGGTGGTGATAAATCCACTGCTGGAATCGTTCGCCGGGTACTGGACCGGGGTAAATTTCTCTATTTCCTCTCCCATTGGGAGTACAATAATTCCGCCAGGATGCTGTCCGGTGCTTCGCCGGATACCGGTACACCCCTGTACAATACGGTTGATCTCGCAGGAACGCTTGTGCTGTCCCCGCTCTTCAAAATAGTTCTTTACATATCCGAATGCGGTTTTATCCGCAAGGGTACCGATGGTTCCCGCCTTGAAGGTCTGACCTTTTCCGAATATAACCTCTGTATAATGATGGGCATTGGACTGATACTCTCCTGAGAAGTTCAGGTCAATATCAGGCTCCTTATCTCCTTTGAATCCAAGGAAGGTCTCAAAGGGAATGTCAAAGCCCTGTTTGGTCATCCTGGTGCCGCACTTTGGACAAATCCTGTCTGGCATATCGCATCCCGCCATACCGGAAAATGCCTTGATCTCCGGAGAATCAAAGTCACTGTACTTACACTCCGGATTGGGGCACAGATAATGGGGCGGCAGAGGATTTACCTCTGTAATACCAGACATGGTAGCCGCTAAGGAAGAACCTACAGACCCTCTGGAGCCCACCAGATAACCATCTGCATTGGACTTCCACACCAGCTTCTGGGCAATGATATACATCACCGCATATCCATTGGAGATAATGGAATTCAGCTCTTTATCCAGACGGTCTTCCACGATCTTGGGAAGCACTTCACCGTACATTTCATGAGCTTTCTGGAAGCACATATCCTTTAAGTCCTGGTCAGAATTCTCAATAACCGGCGGATATTTATCCGGATGGATCGGTGACATTTTCTCTATCATATCCGCAATCTTCACTGTATTTGTAATTACCACTTCCTCTGCCTTCTCGCTTCCCAGATAAGAAAACTCCTCCAGCATTTCCTCAGTAGTGCGAAGATAAAGAGGTGCCTGATTGTCAGCATCCTTGAAGCCGCTTCCGGCCATGATAATACGGCGGTAGATTTCGTCCTGGGGATCCATAAAGTGAACGTCACAGGTAGCAACAACCGGCTTGTTAAACTGTTCACCAAGCTTTACAATCTTTTTGTTGATCTCAATCAGATCCTCTTTCGAATGAATCGTGTCATTCTTTTCATCCTCCACCATGAACATATTGTTCCCAAGGGGCTGGATTTCCAGATAATCATAAAAGCTTACCAGTCTTGCGATTTCCTGCTCCGGTGCATTGCGCAAAAGAGCCTGGTAAAGCTCACCAGCCTCGCAGGCACTTCCAATAAGAAGTCCCTCCCGATGTGCCTCAAACACGCTCTTTGGCACACGGGGTCTGTGGTTAAAATACTTGATATGGGACTTGCTTACCAGCTTGTACAGATTGATACGGCCGGTCTCATTTCGCATGAAAATAACGGCATGGTAAGTGGGCAGCTTCTTAATGGTGTCCGAGGAAACCTTTCCCTGCTCATTCAGCTTGTCTACATCCGTAATATCTCTTTCCCTGCACATTTCCACGAATTTCTCGAAAATACGTGCCGTACACTCTGCGTCATCAACCGCACGATGGTGATGATCCAGGGAAACGCCAACTGCCTTGGCAACGGTATCCAGCTTAAAACGGTTCAGCGCAGGCAGCAGGAATCGTGCCATACCTACCGTATCCACATAGGTGAAATCATTTGGGATTCCCATACGGTTACAATTCTCTATAATAAAACTCATATCGAAATCTGCGTTGTGGGCTACCATTGTAGCTCCTTCACAAAATTTCAGAAATTCCGGTAAAATTTCTTCAATTGGACGGGCATCCATAACCATGCTGTCATTAATACTGGTCAGCTGCTCAATTCGAAATGGAATTGGAACCTGAGGATTGACAAATGTGGAAAAACGATCTGTGATTTTTCCGTTTTCCACCAATACGGCACCAATTTCAATGATCTTGCAGGTAAGGGGGGAAAATCCTGTGGTCTCAATATCGAAAACCACGAATCTGCCGTCCAGGGACTGTTTTTTCGGGTTGGTGACCATCCCCTTTAAGTCGTCTACCAGATAGGCCTCCATACCGTAAAGCACCTTAAAATCAGAATCCTTTGGCACGCAGCCTCCCCACGCATCAAAGCAATGGTTTGCCTCCGGGAAAGCCTGCACCACGCCATGATCTGTGATGGCAATGGCAGGATGCCCCCACTCGTAGGCACGTTTTACCAGCGCTTTTGCCTCGGTTACACCATCCATATCGCTCATTTTCGTATGACAGTGAAGCTCCACACGCTTCTGAGGGCTGGTGTCCATTCTGGAGCTGCGGAAATCGGAGATTTTCTTAATTCCGGAGATGGAACCTATGGTAAGCTCACCATCGAAACGGTCAATAGAAGTAACGCCTTTGATTTTCAGGAAGGCACCTTTTTTCACATGCTCTTTGATCTCCGGCACCTGCTCGTTGCGTAGGAACATTTTTACTGTGATGGAATCTGTGAAGTCCGTAACCGGGAAAATCAGTATGGTCTTCTCATTTCGAATCTCTCTCGCTTCCACATCCATAACCTGGCAGCGGATGATAACCTCTCCCATTTCCTGCACAATATTTTCCAATGGAATAGGCTCGTCCTCGAAATCTCTTCCATAAATAACATCCGGATTCGGATCCTTGCGGAAGCCACCACGGAAATCGCCCCATTTGCCTTTCTTTTCGAATGGCTTTTTCTCGAAAGGCTTCTTTTCACTGGCTGCCTCTGCTTTCTTCTCCGGCCTGGCAGCGACTGTCTTGCCGGCTGCTGCCTCTTTTCCTGTTTTTTCCTCAGCTGCAGAAGCTGGTGCTACGCTCTCTTCTTCTGTGGAAAGTCTGGCATGCTTCAGCACATTGGCTACTTCCTGACGGATCTGGATAGCTGCATTTTTGCGGTACCTGCTCTCCTCCGTCTGCACATAATCCAGAGAAACTTTCAGGTCCATTCCACAACGCTCGCAGAATACTTTGTGAAGATATTCAATAAGTATCTCACTTTTCTGTCTGGAAATCACAGAATCCGGAAGTACCATATTCAGGCAGTTATCTTCTGGAAATGTGATCTGTGCCTGCTTGAACAGATTGTATTCCAGCATGTTGTAATTGCGAAGCTCCAGTTCCATGCTGGAGCGGTAGGTATCCAGGAAATTCTTTGGCGTGTACTGTCTGGACAGATGGAACTTCTCGATTACCTTCACACTCACTTCAAGACCAGGAAAGCACTGTCTCTGAATCTGCTCTTCCAGGCTGAAAATATGCTTTTTATGGATCCAGCGGTCGCTTTTCAGGTAAACCCGGACACAGGTTTTGGCAGAGTTGCAGGCAACCTTGGTGACGATCACCTCTTCCAGAAGTTCACTTAATTCCTGTTTTAATTTTAAGTTTGGAAATACGTCAAAAAATTCTTTTTCCATTTATAGAATATACACCTTCTGTCATTTCTGTGTCTTATTGCTATCCCAGTTCATCAATTCTTCTCTCAAAGTATCCAGTAGCTGGTCTTCCGGTACTTTCTTTACAATCTCACCGCCTTTGATCAGAAGACCTACACCTACGCCGCCTGCAATTCCGATATCGGCTTCTTTCGCCTCTCCCGGGCCGTTTACCACACAGCCCATAACAGCTACTTTAATGTCAAGAGGGATATCCTGCACCATAGTTTCTACTTTATTTGCAAGACCGATCAGATCGATCTGGGTGCGCCCGCAGGTTGGACAGGATACTACTTCCACGCCGCCTTTGCGAAGTCCAAGGGTTTTTAGGATACGTCTGGCAGATTTTATCTCTTCCAGAGGGGCACCAGTCAGGGAGACGCGGATCGTGTCACCGATTCCCTGGTATAAAATAATACCAAGCCCTATGGCAGATTTGATATTTCCAGAATAAAGGGTTCCTGCCTCTGTAATTCCCACATGGAGAGGATAACTGGTCTGTTCCGCAATCAGTTCGTGAGCCCTGGCGCACATCATAACATCAGAAGATTTGATGCTGATCACCAGATTGTCGTAGCCAAGCTCTTCAATAATGTGCACCTTGTCAAGGGCGCTTTCTACCAGACCTTCTGCGGTAACACCGTGATATTTCTCCACCAGTTCTTTCTCAAGAGAACCGCTGTTTACCCCAACACGGATGGGAATATTCCGCTCCTTCGCCACATCTACAACTGCCTTGATACGCTCTGTGCTTCCAATATTTCCGGGATTGATACGGATCTTGTCGGCACCGTTCTCCATGGCCGCAATCGCAAGACGATAATCAAAATGAATATCTGCTACCAGCGGAATGTGAATTTGTTTTTTGATCTCTTTCAGAGCCTTTGCCGCTTCCATGGTCGGCACTGCACAGCGGATAATGTCGCAGCCAGCAGCCTCCAGGGCAAGGATCTGCTCTACGGTTGCCTGCACATCCTCTGTTTTTGTATTGGTCATAGACTGGATCAGGATGGGATTTCCGCCTCCAATCTTCTTATTTCCTATCTGAATTACTTTGGTATGGTCTCTGTACATACGAAATTCCTCCATATATTATGAACATGGTATTCTTTGGTTACTGTTCACTGATAGCATTCTTTGCGGTTCACTTTTACACCGCAGGCGCTTATCAAACTTTTCTATGCAAAAAGGCACAAAAGGGATGTCTCTGACACCCCTGCTGTACAGTTATTTTCACAGCATTCTGCAAGTATTTTCAAACAGGCTCCAGAGCCTGTTTTCTTTGCAATTTAATGCTGGATTTCCAACAATTTATTCTTCAAGTCTTCTTCCATCTTACGCATTTCCAGTTCTGCCTGGGCTCTCTTGGCGCGGCCCTCTTTCTGAATATTCATGACATCATCCAAAGTAGCGATCAGCTCCTGATTGGTCTGCTTCAGAGTCTCAATATCCACGATTCCGCGCTCAGATTCCCTGGCAGTCTCTGTGGATGCAAGGTGAAGTGCCTCCGCATTTTTCTTCAAAAGTTCATTTGTCAGGTCTGTTACCTGGCGCTGGGCCTGGGCTGCTTCTGTGGAATGGGCGATTCCAAGTGCCAGCACCATCTGGCTCTTCCAAAGTGGAATGGTATTTACAATGGTTGTCTGGATTTTTTCTACCATAAGGGTGTCATTGTTCTGCACCAGACGAATCTGCGGTGCTGTCTGCAGGGAAATGGTTCTGGTCAGTTCCAGATCATGCAGCTTCTTCTCGAAACGATTGCACTTACTGTCCAGATCCTTGGCTTCCTGCGCATCCTCCGGAAGTCCGCTGACTGCTGCTTTTGCCTCCAGATCTTTTAATTTTCCCTCCCGTACTTCCTGCAGCTTCTGTTTTCCTGCAAGGATGTACATGGTCAGTTCTTTATAATAGTTCAGGTTCTGAGCATACATTTTTTCCAGAACTGCGGAATCCTTCATGAGACGCATCTGGTGATCCTGAAGGGAGGTAGTGATCTTCTGCACATTTACCTCAGCCTTGGCGTAGCGGTTCTTCATATTTTCAATCTTGCTGCCCTGTTTCTTGAAAAAGCCAAGAAAGCCTTTCTCCTCCTCAGCAGCATCAAAATCGCGAAGCTCGCCTACCACCTGGGTGATCAGCTCTCCAACCTCACCCAGATCCTGTGTCCGTACATTTTCAAGAGCTGCATCGGAAAAATCAGCCATTTTCTTCTGGGTTCCGGCACCGTACTGGAGGATCTGGTTAGTATTCTCAATGTCAATTTTCTTAGCAAAGCTGTCTACCATCTGCTGTTCTTCCGGGGAGAGAACGGTCTGTTCCATTTCCTTTTTCACAGCTTCGGCTTCCGGCTCTGCTGCAATCTCTGCCTTTGGCTCTCCCAAATCCGGTTCTAATGTAAGTGTAGGTGCGTTATCTTCAAAACCTGTAAATTCGTTTCCCATAGCATCCTCCTTGTGTATAGGTCTGCCCATATTTATCAGCAGCCTTCAGTTTGGCATTTTCGTTATTTTTATAACACGCTCTAACCCCGCTGCAAATCTTATCTTTTCATATACTTAACATTCCGCACACTGCTAGAGCCTGTTTTTTTCAGCCTCTTTTCTCATACGGGTAAGCTCGTCCTCAGTCAGCCCTTCCTGTGCCAAAACTGTATTCAGAACAGAAATATCACTGGATACATCCATAGCCGTGTCTTCAAATATGGAATCCAGAAGCTTCTCAAAAGCCACATTCAGCGTATCAATAGTCTCTTCGATTTCTTTCTTGGAAGAAGTAATATTCTCTCCCTGAACCGGCTGGCTGTCCATTTCTTCATATGCATTCAAAAGCTTCACAGTCATAGGAAGATAATAATCCATAAGGCGGTTCAGATCCGGAATAATCTCCGGATGAGCCTTGGCGCGTTCAAAAATCTTCGCTATGATCAGCTCCATACGGGAGATTTTTCTGGAAATCTCTTCTCCTGGAATGGCATCATTGCTGCGGTGGATTTTATCAAGAAAGTCATTTCCCTTATCCAGAACCTGCCGGACTTCCGGGGAAAGTCTGATTCTTTCCGCAGCATCCCGTTCTGCTTCCACACACGCTCGGGCATCTGCCTGTTCATGCTGGTTAAATTTCTGCCTTTCTTTTTCCTCTGCCTGCTGACGAAGCGCTGCCTCCTGGCGTGCACGCTCTTCATCCTGCTGATGATTTCTTTCTTCCAGCCGCTTCTGAGTGCTTACATATTGGTCGTAAGTCTCATTACTTGTGATCAGGCAGGTTTCCTGTTTATCAACATGTCCCTGAAGGAACCAGCCTTTGCTTATCATACGTTTGATATCTTTTTTTACAAATTTCACCGGCTTGCCGACTGCCTGTGCCAGCTGCTGGAAATTGCAGTAGGTGTGAGTGCCAAGAGCCTTGATATACTTGTTTCGGCGGCTTAAACTGGTAAGACTGCTGCAGCCCTGTCCAAGAAGAATACCTCCGCCGACCGTAAATGCCGCCAGAACAGCCGAAATTCCAAGCATTACACTGCTGCTAAAGCCAGCTCCAATTCCCCCAACTACCATTGTAGCAATTCCAAATGTTCCAGTAAGAATCCCACCAAACACTGTCTTCAGAATTCCCCCGACCTTGATTCCATTCGTCGGTAAATACAACGCCAGATCCGAATTCTGGTGATTGGTATCCTGCCTGCCTGTACCATTTCTCTGGAAGTTTCCATTACGCGAATCATTCCCTTTCGCACCGGCATATCCTTGATAACCAGTTCCATGATCCTCCCCGGTACTCCGGTTTTTCTTTCCATCCTTCTGAAAATCCCAGGACCGATTCTCTCTGTAATCATAAGAACTGCCGCTGCGGTAATTGGTATATTTCCCACTGCCCACAGTATTATTAAGCGCATCCCGAAGGGCATCACTCCCATTATCAATAGCCTTATTCAGCGCCTGATTAATACTCTGGCTCAGTTTCTGGTAATTTTTTTCATTTACTGCACTGTCAATGATGCTCTGGATCTTATCTCCAAGTTCATCAAATTCGTTATATCCCATCTTTTCCTCCGGATATTTTATTTCACAACGCTTGTTTTATCATTATACAAAAATCCCCCTCAAAAAACAAGACACCATAAAATATAAACACATTATACTTTTTGTAACCTTTTTCACAGGAAAATCACTTAAAAAATCTGCTTTTCCCATTGAATTTCACACGTAAAAGTTTTACAATAGTAAAAACATTGGGGATTCACAATAAGAATCTCCCCCCAAAAACCACGCTAGGAGGAAATTGTTATGGAAAAAAAGAACATTGACTGGGGAAACCTGGGCTTTGGTTATGTAAAAACAGACTACCGTTATGTATCCAATTATAAAGACGGCAAGTGGGATGAGGGAGGCCTTACCACAGATGATATGGTTACCATCAGTGAGTGTGCAGGTGTCCTTCAGTATGCACAGACTGTTTTTGAGGGTATGAAAGCATATACTACAGAAGACGGACATATCGTTACTTTCCGTCCTGACCTGAACGGTGAGCGTATGGAGCATTCCGCCGCAAGACTGGAAATGCCTGTATTCCCGAAAGACCGTTTTGTTGACGCAGTTGTTCAGACAATTAAAGCAAATGCAGCATATGTTCCGCCATATGGTTCTGGTGCTACTTTATATGTACGTCCGTACATGTTCGGAAGCGACGCTGTTATCGGTGTAAAACCTGCCAGCGAGTATCAGTTCCGTGTATTCACCACACCTGTCGGACCATACTTCAAAGGCGGCGCTAAGCCGATCACAATCCGTGTCAGCGACTTTGACCGTGCTGCACCAAATGGTACCGGTCATATCAAAGCTGGTCTTAACTACGCAATGAGCCTTCATGCGATCGTTGACGCTCATAAGAACGGATTCGATGAGAACATGTATCTTGATTCCAAAACTCGTACCAAGGTTGAGGAGACAGGCGGAGCAAACTTCTTATTCGTAACAAAAGACGGCAAGGTTGTTACTCCGAAGTCTGACAGTATCCTTCCATCCATCACACGTCGTTCTCTGATCTACGTTGCGAAAGAGTACCTTGGACTTGAGGCTGAGGAAAGAGAAGTATACTTCGACGAAGTGAAGGATTTCGCAGAGTGCGGTCTTTGCGGTACTGCTGCTGTTATCTCTCCTGTTGGAAAGATCGTGGACCACGGCAAAGAGATTTGCTTCCCAAGCGGCATGAACGAGATGGGACCGATCACCAAGAAGCTGTATGAAACCCTTACCGGAATCCAGATGGGACGCATCCAGGCTCCAGAGGGATGGCTGAAGGTTATTGAGTAATTTCTTAAGCTTCCCATTTTTCGTATTTTTTCAAACACACTCTACACAGCATATAACAAAAATCAGTTCTGTCGTGATGGCAGAACTGATTTTTTTAAAAACACATTATATTTTCCCGCTTATTTATTTCTCTCATATCTCACAAACTTATATTCCAGATCAAAATATGTCTGCTCTTCACTCTCTGCTGCCACATGCCACTGTGGATCTTCATCCAGATTCGGAAAATAACTGTCTGCAATATAAGCAAAATCAATCTTGGTCACCTGAGCAGCATCGCAATAAGGAAGAAGCTGCTTATAGATAGTGTCGCCGCCGATGCAGTATACATCTTCTGCCGGATACTTTTTCAATTCTTCCATAAGCTCTTCAATAGAATGAACGATTATGGCATCTTTCACCTTGTAATTCTCATTTCTGGTAAGAACGATGTTTATGCGGTTTTTAAGAGGAAGCCCTCCTGGGAAACTCTCCAGGGTCTTTCTTCCCATAACACAAACCTTGCCAGTGGTCTCCTGACGAAACATTTTCATATCCGCCGGAATGCTTACAAGAAGCTTATTGTCTTTTCCAATTCCCCAGTTTTTGTCAGCAGCTACTATTATTTTCATTTCTTATAATCTCCTTTATACGAACTTAGTACTATGGCTTTGGAACCCTTTCCCATTTACTCCATGTTTAAATGGCAATCGGAATATTTTTAATCTGAGGCCAGGTCTGATAATTTTCCACAATCAGATCATCTGTGGTAAAATCATAGAAATTCTTCACATCCGGATTCAGTTTCACAGTCGGTGCCGGATAAGGTGTTCTGGAAATCAGCTCCTTGATAACCGGAACATGTCTGTCATAAATATGACAATCCGCGATCACATGTACCAGCTCACCTGCTTCCATGTCACAGCTTTGTGCGATCATCATAAGAAGAAGGGAGTACTGGCATACATTCCAGTTATTTGCAGCCAGGATATCCTGGGAGCGCTGGTTCAGAACAGCATTTAAGGTAAGCTTATCCCTGCCCGGTTCCTTGGTAACATTAAAGGTCATGGAATACGCACATGGATAAAGATTCATCTCATGAAGATCCTCATGTACATAAATATTTGTCATAATTCTGCGGCTGTATGGATTATTCTTCAAGTCATAAAGGACACGATCCACCTGATCCATCATGCCCTCTTTATACTGATGTTTCACACCCAGCTGATAGCCATAAGCTTTTCCAATAGAGCCATTCTCGTCAGCCCAGCTATCCCAGATGTGACTGTGAAGATCATGAATATTATTGGATTTCTTCTGCCAGATCCAGAGGATCTCATCCATGGCGCTTTTCAGCGCAGTTTTACGAAGAGTAAGTGCAGGGAATTCCTTGCGCAGATCGTAACGGTTCACAACTCCGAAACGTTTAATGGTATAAGCAGAGGTACCATCTTCCCACACCGGGCGCACCTTTTCTCCCTCTGTACTGGTTCCATTTTCAATTACGTCTTTACACATGTCAATAAATATATTGTCTGCTAAGCTCATCTCTGTCCGTTTCCTCCTGTTTCATCACGTTCTATACTTCAATGCTTCACCAATTTTAGCATAATTCGTGGTAAATAACAAGGTTTTGCCGCACTGCCAAAATACCTTTCCCTTTACAATCCAATTTTCCCGTGTTATAGTAAACCCCATGAAGAAAATTTTAATCCATTTACTGAAACCTTTTTCTTTTCTTCCTGCAATTCTGATGATGTATCTGATTTATTCATTTTCAGCCCAGACAGGGGAGGTGTCCGGAGCCCTAAGCTATGAAGTCAGCTACCAGATTGTGGAAACCAAGAATGAAGTTCTCAACGAAAACAAAACTTATGACGAGCTCGCCTATTCTGCCAGCTCCATCGAATTTTATGTGCGAAAAGCCGCTCACATGACAGAGTACTGTCTGCTTGCCATTGCCATTTCTTTCCCACTTTATGTTTACGGAGTAAGAGGTATCTGGCTGATCCTGCTGGCAGGCGCCATCTGCGTAGGCTTCGCAGGATTAGACGAGTACCACCAGTCTTTCGTGGCAGACCGCGGGCCTTCTGTACGAGATGTGAGCATCGACAGTATCGGGGTTACAGCGGGAATCCTGCTGGTGCAGGCATTCTGCTGGTCCACCCTACATAATCCAAGCGGGAAACGCAGGCGCAGGAAACGGCGCTGACCAATGTATTTCAACCAAAAACAGACTTCTGATTGATTATCACTCATTCAGAAGTCTGTTTATTTTTTTATATTTAGTATTGTATTCGTAATTTCGTGCTGTTATAATCATAAAACGCAAAAGTAACCGCCCGGTCTGCAAACTAGTACATCGTTCTCGAAATAACTACACCACTCATTTTTCATACATATATTAACACTATCTAATATATCAATTTCTTTTCAAAAAACATTACTCTCTATTCTTCATCCTTTGTCGCATCCCCTAACTGGCTAACCAGATTAGCGCGGTCAGCGATAGACATTTTCTTATTCAAGGATGAAGTACTTTCCATTTTAGATTCAACTGTCCTTGAAGTTTCTGTCTCAGAAGCCTGTGCTTCACTTTCTGCATTCGACTCCTTCTGAATCTTGCCAGCCTTTATGCTGCCGCGGATTCCATTGATCACGAAAGCCACGCCAAGCACAATAAAAATCACTCCCGCAACCATAAAGCCAGGACTGCTGCCCTCAGCACCATTTATTACATTCTGGCAAAGAGAAACACCCAGATAAGCCACATAAACCCCTGCCAGAATCATAACCAGGCAGGTTCTCATAGGCATAGCAGACTTCCCATTTCTGGCTTTCTGCTTCTCATTTACATCAGTCTCTTCCAGATTCTTATTTTCCATATTCATCCCCCTTATGAAATAGCAAACTGACTCTCATACAGATTCGCATAGAAGCCCTTCTTCGCCAGCAATTCCTCATGTCTGCCCTGCTCGATAATATTTCCGTCCTTCATGACCAGGATCAGATCTGCCTCCTGAATAGTGGAAAGACGATGTGCTACAATAAAGCTGGTTCTTCCTTCCATCAACTCTGCAAAAGCCTTCTGCACCTTCACCTCAGTACGGGTATCAATGGAAGAAGTGGCCTCATCCAGGATCAACATAGCCGGGTGCATCAGCATAACCCTTGCAATGCAAAGAAGCTGCTTCTGTCCCTGGGAAATATTTCCGCCTCCCTCTGAAATCACGGTATCATAGCCGTTTGGCATACGCTTGATAAAACTGTGGGCATGTGCATGCTTAGCTGCCTCCATAACCTCTTCCAAAGTCGCATCCGGCTTTCCATAGGCAATGTTCTCGCGGATGGTTCCTGCCTTCAGCCAGGTCTCCTGAAGCACCATACCAAAGTTTCGTCTCAGGCTGTCTCTTGTCAGCTCTCTTACCGGATAACCGCTTACCTTAATCTGTCCCTTATCTACATCATAGAATCTCATAAGAAGGTTGATCATAGTGGTCTTACCGCATCCGGTAGGTCCGACGATGGCGATCCTCTGTCCAGGTTTTACGTCAATGGAAATATCAGTAAGAAGCGGAACTTCTTTTCTGTAAGAAAAGGAAACACTCTCCACGCTTACACGGCCGTCTGCTTTCTCCAGCTCCCAAGCATCTGGCGCATCTGGCTCCTGTGCCGGTGTATCAATAAAGTCAAAGAGACGTTTTGCACATGCCAGCGCATTCTCCAGCTCTGTGATAACGCCGGAAATCTCATTAAACGGCTTGGTATACTGATTTGCATAGTTCAGGAAGCTGGTCAGCTGTCCCACAGTCATACCGCCCTTAATTACTGTAAATGCACCAAAAATTCCAACTGCTGTGTAAACAAGACCATTTACAAAGCGTGTGGACGGGTTTGTAATAGAGGAAAAGAAAATCGCTTTGATTCCGCAGACGCGAAGCTCTTCATTTACTTTTCCAAACCTTTCATTAGCTCTCTCCTCATAGGAAAAAGCCTGCACGATCTTCTGATTTCCAACAAGCTCTTCCACAATAGAAGTCATCTCCGCTCTCTTCTCGGACTGCTCCTGAAACATGCGGAAGGTTCTGCCTGCGATAAAGCTTGCCACGAACAGGGAAATCGGAGTGAGCAAAATAACGATCACTGTGATCTTCACACTGATGGAAAGCATAAATCCAATGGTTCCAAAGATGGTCAGCACACCGGTAAACAGCTGGGTAAAGCCCATAAGGAGACCATCTGAAAACTGACTGACATCAGAAACAATACGGCTTAAAATATCTCCTGGCTGATTGGCATCTATATAAGATACCGGCACCTCCTGAAGATGGGCAAACGCCTGGCTTCGCACATCCTGCACCACGCTGTAGGTAACCTGATTGGTAAGAAGGTTCATCACCCACTGGGAAACTGCATTTCCCACAACGATCACAGCCAGAGCTCCAAGCACCTTCAAAAGTCCGGCTGTATTTACATTTCCCGGACCTACGATATTATCTACACCATTACCAATCAGAATGGGTGTATACAAGGTAAATCCAACGGTGACAAGCGCTGTCAGAAGCATAATGATAATTTTTGCTTTGTAAGGGCTGATAAATTTCAGTACCCTCTTCATAGTCTCTTTATTCCTTCCCATCAGCGGTTCACCTCCTGTTCGGAAAGCTGTGACAGGCAGATTTCTCTGTAGACCTCACAGGATTCCATAAGCTCTTTGTGTGTTCCCACACCAGCCAGCTCACCATCATCCAGAACCAGGATCTTATCTGCCTGCTTGATGGAGGTTGCTCTCTGGGAAACGATAAACACAGTCATTCCCTTTGTCTGCTCATGAATGGCATGACGAAGAGCCGCATCTGTGGCAAAGTCAAGGGCAGAAGCACTGTCATCCATGATCAGGATCTCCGGATCTCCCACCAGTGCTCTTGCTATGGTAAGACGCTGGCGCTGTCCGCCGGAAAGATTGGCGCCGCCCTGACTTACCATGGTATTTAAGCCCTCCGGCTTACTTTTTACAAAACCACTTGCCTGCGCAATGGAAAGAGCCCGTTGGATTTCTTCTTCGGAAGCGTCCTCTTTGCCCCATTTCATATTGTCACGGATGGTTCCCTTAAACAGAACTGCCTGTTGTGGTACCATCCCCACCTTTTTACGAAGCTGTGAAAATGGATATTCTTTTACATTATTTCCATCAATTACCACATTACCGGAAGTTACGTCATAGAAGCGTGGGATCAGATTGACCAGAGTGGATTTACCACATCCGGTACCACCAATGATACCGATGGTCTCACCTGGTTTTGCCGTAAAGGAAATATGGGAAAGCGCCGGCTCCTTGCTGCCTGCATAGGTAAAGCTCACATCTTCAAAGACAACTCTTGCAGCGCCTGCATTTTCTTTCTGAACACTATTGCCCTGATCCGTGAGAGACGGCTGTGTATCCAGCACCTCATTCAGACGCACACCGGAAGCCATAGCCTTTGTCACTGCCACGATCAGGTTTGCAAGAGCGATCAGTGCGATCAGGATCTGGTTCATATAGTTTACAAGGGCAACCACTTCCCCCTGTGTAAGAATACCCACAGACACTTCCTTGCTTCCATACCAGAGGATTCCGATAATGGCAAAGTTCATGATAACCGTAGTGGCAGGATTCAGAAGTGCGGAAATTTTTCCCGCTCTTACCTGCACCTTGGTGTAATCGTCGTTTACTTCTGAAAATTCTTTATATTCTTCCTGCTGTCTTCCAAAAGCCCTTACTACTCTGGCACCCACATGATTCTCTCTGGTGATCAGGGAAATCCTGTCCAGGAATGACTGAGCCTTTTTGTAAATTGGCACTGTTGTGCGCATAATTCCGTAAATTACAATGGAGATCACCGGAACCGCAATCAGGAAGATCAGGCCAATCTTCACATCAATGGTAAAGGACATGATCACTGCACCCACAACAATAAAAGGGGAACGAAGGAACAGACGCAGCACCATGTTCACACCAGTCTGTGCCTGATTCACATCATTGGTGATCCTTGTCACAAGGGTAGGAGTTCCAAGCATATCCAGTTCTCTGTAAGAAAGTCTGCTGATATGAGAAAAAAGCTCCTTGCGAAGGGCAGTGCTGAATCCCATGGCTGCCTTTGCAGAAAAATACTGTGCAGTCAGAGAACATGCAAGGCCGATCACTCCAAGCAGTACCATGATCACACACTGGTGCCAGATATAGACATTGTCCTGATTCTTAATGCCGATATCCATGATTCTGGCAACAACCAGAGGCACGATCAGCTCAAAGGTGGCCTCCAGCATTTTGAACAAAGGAGCCAGAAAACTTTCTTTCTCATAGCCCTTCAAAAATATAAGCAATCTCTTCATCTTACTTCTTATTCTCCTGGATTCGTCCGTATAATCTGGTCATGGCGTTAATTCTGTGAATGATCTCATCCGTAAGCTGACCTCTTGTAAGACGCCATTTCCAGTTGTCTCCCAAAGTAGAAGGCGTATTCATTCTCGCTTCATTTCCAAGACAGAGATAATCCTGCAAAGGTACTACGCACACTTCTGCTACTGAGGACTGTGCCGCCCGGATAAGCCCCCATACACATTCATCTGTGTCCTTATCCTCACAGGCTGTGTACTGGTTCACGTAGGCTCTGTTTGACTGGGTAAGGTTCCCAAGCCAGCCCTTCGTAGTCTCATTGTCGTGGGTTCCAGTGTATACAATGCAGTTTTTGTCATATCGGAAAGGAAGATATACGCTCTCGCCGCTTTCATCAAAGGCAAACTGAAGCACCTTCATACCCGGATATCCGGATTCTGCCAGAAGCTCCCTGACACTGTCTGTAAGGAATCCCAGATCCTCTGCGATCACATCCAGATCCTTAATTTTCTCCTCCAGGACCTTGAACAGTTCTATTCCAGGACCTTTTTCCCACTTTCCATTCTCAGCGGTCTCATCTCCATAGGGAACTGACCAGTACTCGTCAAAACCGCGGAAATGATCGATCCGGACCTTGTCGTACAGCTTCATACAGTGAGTCATACGAAGGATCCACCAGTTATAACCTGTTTTCTTATGATATTCCCAATTATAAAGTGGATTTCCCCACAGCTGACCAGTTGCGGAAAAAGCGTCTGGAGGACATCCTGCCACTGCTGCCGGTGTAGCCTCCTCATCAAACTGGAACAGATCCGGGTTCGCCCATGCATCTGCGCCATCAAAAGCCACATAAATAGGAAGATCACCGATGATCTTAATACCTCTGTCATTTGCATATTTCTTCAGCCGGTTCCACTGGCGGTAGAACCAGAACTGCTGAAAGGCATAGAAGCTGATATCCTCCTTCAGCTCCTCTCTTGCCTTAGCAAGCGCCTCCGGCTTACGTGTCTTTAAGTCCTCCGGCCACTGATTCCAGGAAATTCCCTCCAGGCTGTCCTTTATTGCCATATAAAGACAATAATCTGCAAGCCAGAAGCCCTGCTCTTTCTCAAAGGCTTCCATCTCCTCACGAATCAGCTGAAGCTCCTTTTCTTTCCCATCCATTTGGTAAAAACGTCTGTAAGCCTTCCGAAGAAGGGAAAATCTGGAAAGATAAACCTTCTCATAGTCCACATAGCTTTTGCTGCCGCCCCAGTCACATTCTGCACATTCTGCTGCTGTGAGAAGGTCTCTCTGGATCAATTCCTCCAAATCAATGAAATAAGGATTTCCTGCAAATGTGGAAAAAGACTGGTAAGGGGAATCCCCGTATCCGGTAGGTCCAAGTGGCAGGATCTGCCAGTATTTCTGACCCGCTTCTGCAAGCTGATCTACAAAAGCGTAAGCTTCTTTAGAAAAACATCCGATTCCATAGTTGGAAGGGATACTGGATATAGGCAATAAAATACCGCTGGCTCTCATCATATGTTCCTCCTGTCTGGTTCAATAACCATTATCTGCTTATTATACCGCTATCATGCATAATCGGTCAACAGAATAAAACAGCTTCGCAAATTTTATCCTGCTTTCGTTGCTGCTCAAAAAAACAGGCACCCGGAAAAATTCCGAATGCCTGTCATTTTCTTCTGCATCACATTTAAGTAATACCAAAAGACTTATATTCTTTTGACTTGATTATTTCTTACTTGTATAACCGAAGAAGAAGTATCCAAGTGGTGTGTAGTACATGCCGTCAATGTCTGGATTGAGCATATATGGCTGTGTATAGAAGTAGATCGGAGCAAGTACGCTGTCCTGTCCAATGAGGATATCCTCAGCTTCGTGGAATGCTTTCATACGCTCTTCCGGATCAGAAGTAGCTTTTGCTGCATCGATAGCTGCATCATAGTCTGGGTTAGAGTACTGAGCGTCGTTGTTACCGCCGTCTGTGTACCACATATCCAGGAATGAGCAAGGATCGTTGTAGTCTGCGATCCAGCCGTTACGGGCGATCTGGAAGTTACCATCTTTTCTGTTCTGAAGGAATACGTTCCAATCCTGGTTGTTCAAGTTAACAGTTACACCAAGCTCTGTCTGCCACATGTTCTGAAGAGCCTCACCGATCTTCTTGTGGTTATCAGCTGTGTTGTACAGATACTCTACAGTCGGGAAGCCTTCGCCGTTCGGATAACCAGCGTCTGCAAGAAGCTGACGGGCCTCTTCGCAGTTAGCCTCATAATCCTCATCGGAAATGCTGTAGTAAGAACCGCCTACTGTACGGAAGTCATCACTACCAGCACCAGCTGCATCATTTACACCGTTCGGTACATATCCGTCAGCCGGAACCTCACCAGCCTGGGAAACGTTCTCTACGATGTAGTTACGGTCGATTACAAGTGAGAACGCTTTACGGATGTTAGGGTCAGAGAAAACTTCGTCCTCTGTGTTGAAGCATACATAGTAGGTTCCAAGATAGTCACCAATCTCAAGCTCGCCAGAAGCAAGGTAGGTCGGGATCTCGTCTACAGGAAGGTTCTCGATGAAATCAAGCTCTCCGTTGTTGTAACCTTTGAGCATTGCGTTGTTGTCATCAAGAAGTGTAAACTTGATAGTATCCGGTCCAAGATTCTCATAGTCATAGTAGTTCTCGTTTTTCTCCATGGAGATGTAAGCATTGTGAGACCACTCTGTCATTTTGTATGGTCCATTGCCAATGTATGTGCTTGGATCAAATGTCCAGTTGTCACTGCTCTCTACCATATCCTGACGAACCGGGAAGGTTGCCGGGAATGCCATGATTTCTTCGAAATACGGGCAGTCATAGGTAAGATCGATCTGAAGAGTCTGATCATCAACTGCTGTAATTCCAAGAGTGCTTGGATCCGCACTTCCGTCAGCAACTGCGTCATATCCTTTTACCATGTCGATCATGTAGCAGTAATCTGCTGCTGTCTCAGGATTTGCTAGACGCTGCCATGCATAAACGAAGTCACCAGCTGTTACAGCCTGTCCATCAGACCATTTGATTCCGTCACGAAGTTTAACAGTGTAAGTAACTGTACCATCTTCGTTCTCGGCCTTTTCCCAGGACTCAGCCTGTCCAGGAGCTGTGACAGCATTTCCTTCACCATCATTTACCCATTTAGCCAGACCTTCGAACATATGGTTGCACATGATAGCTCCATCAACTGCAGAGTTCAGTGCAGGGTCAATTGTCTGTGGTTCAGATGCGATACAAAGGTTCAGGTTGAATCCTTCGTCAGATGCTGTATCCTCGGCGAATACAGGAGTTGCTGCCATGCTTAATACCATAGCTGCAGTCAGTGCCATAGACATAAATTTTCTTCTCATTACATTTCCTCCTTTATGCTTTTTTGCGCCGCATGAGAGATGAGAATCGACGCTTGTATTCATCAGCTCTTCCGTGAAGAAGAACGAAATACCTAAACTTCCTTTATTTGTCCAGCAAATGGCAGGCTGCCCAGTGGCCCGGCTCATGCTCTCTGAACACAGGAGTTACCTGGCTGCACTTTTCAGTGGCATATGGACATCTGGTGTGGAAACGGCATCCGCTTGGCGGATTCATAGGACTTGGCACGTCTCCTTCCAGAATAATACGCTTTCTTGTCCGGCTCAGCTTTGGATCCGGAACCGGAACTGCGGAAAGCAGGGTCTGTGTATATGGATGGATCGGATGTCTGTTCAGCTCATAGCTCTCGCCCAACTCAACAAGAGAGCCAAGATACATAACACCGATTCTGTTGGAAATATGACGGACAACGGAAAGATCATGGGCAATGAACAGATAAGTCAGACCCATCTGCTCCTGCATGTCTTCCAGCATGTTTACCACCTGTGACTGGATAGAAACATCCAATGCGGAAATCGGCTCGTCACAGACGATGAACTCCGGTTTTACTGCAAGGGCGCGGGCAATACCAACACGCTGCTGCTGACCGCCGGAAAACTCATGTGGATAACGGTTTGCATGCTCTGTATTTAATCCAACCTGCGCCAGCAGCTCTTTGATCATGTCAGCGCGGTCTTTCTTACTCGCTGCAAGCTTGTGGATATCAATGGCCTCTCCAATGATCTCACCAACTGTCATTCGAGGATCCAGGGAAGCGGACGGATCCTGGAAAATGATCTGCATTTTTCTTCTGTAGGGAAGCATTTTGGCAGCTTTGGCTTTTCCAAGAGGTTTGCCGTCTTTATCCAGAGGATTGTCGTAAATGGTTTCGCCATCATAAATAATCTTTCCTCCGGTTGGCTCATAAAGGCGAAGAATCGTTCTTCCCAGTGTGGTCTTTCCACATCCGGACTCTCCTACAAGACCGAGTGTTTCACCTTTTTTGATATAAAGGGAAACATCCTGTACAGCCTGTACCCCCGGACCTTTTATGCCGTTTACCGGAAAATATTTTCGTAAATTCTCAATTTCAAGAAGCTTCTTTTCTTCTGCCATTTATTTCTCCTCCTTGTTCATAAGCTCCTGAACCCGAAGCCAGCAGGCGGAACGATGTTTCTCGCCCACTTCCACGTAAGGAGGCATTTTCTTCAGACAGATCTTCATGCAATGCTCACAACGTGGAGCAAACGGACATCCTTCCGGCGGATTCAGCATATCAACCGGGGTTCCCTCGATTGGGATCAGTCTTTCATAGCTCTCGGCATCAACACGGGGCATGGAACGAAGAAGACCCTTTGTATATGGATGTGCAGGCTCGTAGAAAATGTCATCTACAGGTCCCTGCTCCACAATTTTACCTGCATACATAACGGATACCTTGTCACAGATATCTGCCACAACACCAAGGTTGTGTGTGATGAAAATGATTCCCATTCCGGTCTTTTTCTGAAGATCCTTCATCAAGTCAAGGATCTGTGCCTGAATGGTAACATCAAGGGCTGTGGTCGGCTCATCTGCGATCAGAAGCTGCGGATGGCAGATCAGTCCCATAGCGATCATGACACGCTGTCGCATACCGCCGGAAAACTCGTGTGGATACTGCTTCATACGCTTCTCCACATTATTGATTCCAACCAGTTCCATCATTTCCATGGCACGTTTCTGGGCTTCTTCTTTGCTGATTTTCTTATCATGGGCACGAAGAGCTTCCACAAGCTGATTTCCGATGGTGTAAACCGGATTCAGACAGGTCATGGGATTCTGGAAAATCATAGCTACTTTGTTTCCGCGGAACGCAGTCATCTCTTCCTTGGAAAAAGAAAGGACATCTTTTCCCTCGAAGGTAATGGAGCCTCCGATAACTTTACCTGGGGACTGAAGAAGCCCCATAATAGAATATGCCTCCTGGCTCTTTCCAGAACCAGATTCTCCAACAACTCCCATAACTTCGCCATAATCAAGGTCATAGGAGATACCGCCAACGGCTTTTACCTCGCCGGCCGGGGTAAAGAAGGAGACTTTCAGGTCTTTTACTTCCAGCAATTTATTTTTCTGTTCAGACATTGTTCTCCTCCTCTCTTATTTCTTCAGCTTCGGATCAAGAGCATCGCGAAGTCCATCGCCAAACAGGTTGAATGCAAGGATCATAATGCTCAGGATCACGGAAGGTACGATCAGTCTGTAAGTATAAGTGTACATACCGCTAAGTGCGTCTGTTGCCATGGATCCAAGGCTTGGAAGAGGTGCTGAAACACCAACTCCAAGGTAGGATAAGAAGGATTCCAGGAAAATAGCAGACGGTATCTGCAGGCAGGTAGTAACAACGATCTGTCCGATACAGTTTGGAAGCAGATGACGGCGGATGATCCTGCCGCCAGATGCACCAAGTGCTCTTGCTGCGGTTACATATTCCTGCTGTTTCAGCTGAAGTACCTGGCCACGGATAATACGGCTCATGGTAACCCAGTATAACAGACCAAATGCAATAAACATGGAGATCAGGTTCGGTCCAAGTACATTGACAAAGGATTTCAGAGGACTGGTTCCTGATGAATTCACATAGTCGGTAAGGATTGGTTTCAGTGCAGTTGCGATCAAAAGGACAACCAGCATCTCCGGAACTGCATAAATAAGTTCAACAATACGCTGCATCACTGCGTCCACCTTGCCGCCGCAGTAACCGGAAATAGCACCATAAAGTGCGCCGATCACCAGTACCAGGATAGCTGCGAATACGCCGACAGACATGGAAACACGGGCACCATACATAACACGGACCAGAATATCACGGCCATACATGTCAGTACCAAATACATGTGGAAATACTTTTTCCCCATTTGCCTTGCGCTCAAGCTCTGCCTGGGAATAACCGAAAATATGCTTCTTGATTCCAAGCTCCTTGCGGACGGAATCTTCATCTACGCTCTGCTCCTCAGAAGAGTCTTCTGAAGGTTTTGCAGCAACTTTTGCTTTTGCACGGATAACTGCTTCATCTTTCTTTGTAAATTTCTCGCCCTTTTTCTCAGCTTCTGCTTTCGCCTGGGCGATCATTTCATCTACATCCACTACATCGGACTGGGTTCTGGAAGCGATCTCGTCGTTCACACGCTGGGTGTCCTCCAGTGTGTAGTGATAGGGATAAAGGTTCTCAGCACCTTTGTTAAACTCGTCATAGCCATATGGAATCAGAAGCGGGCCCACAAAGGCAAACAAAAACAGGAATACGATCACACCAAGTGCAACCATAGCCACCACATTTTTCTTTAATCTTCTCCAGGCATCTTTCCAGTAGGAAACACTCTGGCGGTCCTGAATAAAATCATCCTTCTCCTGTCTGGACGCAGATGCAAAATCATCCGGACTTAAATCCTGAAGGAGGTTCTCAATATCCGGCTGAAGACTCACCGGACATTTCTTAATCTTCTTATCTTCTGCCACGATCATTCTCCTCCTTTCGCAAGGCTGATTCTCGGGTCAGCAACCTTATAAAGGAAGTCTACAACCAGGTTCATCAGAATAATAAATGCTGCCAGGAAAATGGTAGTTCCCATAATAACCGGATAATCACGGTTCTGGATGGACTGTACGAAATAACGTCCAAGTCCCGGAATTGAGAATACGCTCTCTACAACGAAACCACCACAAAGGGTAAAGGCCACCTGCGGTCCTAAGTATGTAATAACCGGAATCAGTGCATTTCTAAGAGCATGTTTGAAAATAATCTTTTTGTTCTTCAGACCTTTGGCGCGGGCTGTCTTAATGTACTCCTGACTTAAGGAATCCAGCATGGCAGAACGTGTCTGACGTGCTGTATAGCACATTGGATAAAAGCCCAGGGCAAAGCATGGCAGTACATAGGCACGCCATCCCTGCGACGGATCAAAAATAGACGGAAACAGATTCAGTGCATTGTTTCCAGTCAGGGTTACCAGAAGAACAGATGCCACAACGAAGCTTGGCATGGAGATTCCAAGTGTACAGATCACACGAAGAATGCTGTCTGTCAGCTTGCCTCTCTTAAATGCGGCAAGACAGCCAAGAGGTACACCCACCAGAATCGCCCATGCAAGTGCAAGTGCACCTACCTTGGCAGATACCGGGAACATATCCACGATAATGTCAAGAACTGCACGGTTCTTCTGCATCTTAAGTGATACACCGAAGTCACCGTGAAGAATATTTTTCAGATACATAAACAACTGTACATAGACCGGCTTATCCAGTCCATATTTGGCATTCAGCGCAGCCAGTGTGGTCTCGGAAGGTGTTTTTTCACTGAGCCATGGGCTTCCAGGTACAGCATTCATCAGCAGGAAGGTAAGACAGGCTACCAGAAAGATAGTCAGAATCGCCATTCCAAGTCTTTTTGCAAAATACTTTCCCATTTTTCCTCCTTATTTTTTCCGGTCGAAAACATTTATTTCGGTTTCCTTTATGAGAGATGCCATCAAAAACACCACACCCATATCAGACTGATTTCTGACCAGAGTTCATTTTTTAATATGTAAAAAAAATTATAGCATTTCAATTTGCTTTATTCAAGTAACATTTTAAACTTTAGAACGGTGACAATGCATTTTTTTAAGCTTGTACTATTTTTCAGTGCTATTATGGTATATTTTTTGTGTATTTTATACAAAGACATTTGTTTGTTTCACAAGTGCAGATTGTTTATCATAACACTACAGCATGTTTAAAAAAGACTTGGGAGCCTGTTTCAAAAATCATTTCTGCAATCTATATAAAACTAATCTATTTTTTAGTTTAAAAAAGTGTCTTCGACACTTCAACTCCCCTGCCCCTCAATCTTGAGGGGATAGGGGTTTCTTTTTTTCAACTTTTCATTCATAATAGGCTTATGAATATCTTACAAAGAATCTTTACTGACTACTATGAAGAAATTAAATATACACTTCATCCGAGATCTACTGAGATGGAAAATATCGATAAGATGATCAACTGTGGTGATCCATCTTTTGGCGGTGCCATGTACGGTTGTCCCCATTGCGGCAAGCTTAAATTTGTCCCATTCCGATGCCACAGCCGTTTCTGCCCTACCTGCGGAAACAAGTATTCCATGGAACGCACTACTTCCATGTCTTTTAAACTTGTTAATGTCCAGCACCGCCACTGTGTTTTTACTATTGATGAAAATCTTCGTGACTTTTTTCTTGAAGACCGTACTCTGCTCGACTGCCTCTTTCACTCTGTTACCAGTGTCGTCTCTCGTATGTTCTTCAAAATGAACAAGTCTAAAAATTATACACCTGGTTTTATTATGGTACTACATACTTTTGGCAGGGATTTAAAATGGAATCCCCACATCCACTGTCTTATATCGGAAGGTGGTTACAGTGATGATGGATTCTGGCGTCCGGTCCACCACTTCAATTATACTTATCTGCGTAATGCTTTCCGCACAGCACTGCTTGATGAAATGGGACGCAGACTCGGATCTTCTTTCAAAAAAATAAAATCCCAGTGCTACACGAATCATAAAGAAGGCTTTTACGTTTATGCAAAACCAAACAAGTGTGACCCTGAAACGGTCATAAAATACATTGGACGTTATCTTGGACGGCCAGTTATTGCCACATCCAGAATTGACAGCTATGATGAGGACTCGGAAACAGTCACATTTCATTACAACCGTCATGAAGATGACAAATATATTCAGGAAACAATCCCTGCATTAGATTTCATCAGGCGTTTGATCCGGCACATACCGGAGAAACACTTTAAAATGATCCGGTATGGCGGTCTTTATGCACGTCACCGCGAAATAGATAAAAATCTGCACCTAGCAATTTCAAAAGCGAAACGGCATACTCTGCGCGACTTTAACAAATGGCGCACAGCTATCCTTTCTTCTTTTGGATATGATCCATTAAAGTGTCCAGACTGTAAACATGAAATGCTCTTTCTGGAACTTTACTTTAACCACAAGCGCGTCTCCCTCGAAGAAATGTACGAGAAAATAATGTCCAAAGCTCGTAGAAGATGGTCTTCTGCATAATTTTTATGGATTCTGTGATATAATCCTCTCAAAGGAGGAAAACACCATGAAACCAGATATCGAGGAACTGCGCAAAAAATACATCGAAAATCCACCAGAAGGAATGACTTCCAGGGACATTCGCCACATGAGCGAAGAAGAACTTCTGGATATGGATTATTTTCTAAATGATGACGAACTTGATGACGATTTTGGAGAGGAAGGTTTTTATATCTTCTAATCCAAGAATCGTCTTGTCGTCGTGCCCGCCTCCGTGCGGGCATTTTTCAATTCAAGAGAGCGCCACAGGCGGTCTTTCCTATAAAGTAAAAAAGACAGCCGGTAAAAGCTGTCTTTTTTGGAGAAGGTATTTCTTCTTATGGGGTGTAGCAAAAACTATATAATGTATTGGGGGGTTTTTACGATGTATATAGTACCATGTGTCCACCAAAAAGTGTGCACAAACTTCACAAAAATCACCATTATTTTTTGTGCATGTTATATACTTTCATTTGATTCACCCGATTTTTCCATTGTAAAAAGTGCTTCAAATTCATCCCGATGAACTTTTTCCTTCTCGAGAAGGAGCTTGGCACAGCCATGAAGAACCTCCATATGCTCAGAAATAATCTTCTTCGCATTGTCATGACACTCCTCAATGATACTGTGAATCTCACTGTCAATTGCCTTGGCAACATCCTCGCTGTAACCGCGGGTGTGCGCCAGATCTCGTCCAATAAATACCTCATCGTCATCATCTCCATAGGAGATCAGTCCAATCTTATCGGACATACCATACTTGGTCACCATAGCTCTTGCTTCGCTGGTAGCCCGCTTGATATCGTTGGATGCACCAGTTGTAATATCGCCGAAAATCAGCTCCTCTGCCACACGTCCTCCAAGAAGTGTGGTAATATCCTGGAGCATTTTACCCTTAGTATTAAATATTTCGTCATTCTCTGGAAGAGGCATGGTATAGCCGGCTGCTCCCATTCCGGTAGGGATAATGGAAATGGTGTAAACAGGCTCCATATCCGGCAGCACATGGAACAAGATTGCATGGCCTGCCTCATGATAAGCGGTGATCCTTTTCTCCTTCTCGGAGATCACCTTGCTCTTTTTCTCTGCACCGATGCCAACCTTGATAAAGGCATTCTTAATATCTTTCTGGCAAATAAATACATGACCTTTTCTGGCTGCAGCAATAGCCGCCTCATTCATCAGGTTCTCAAGATCTGCACCTGTAAATCCAGCTGTAGTCTGAGCGATCTGTTTCAGGTCTACATCCTCGCCAAGAGGTTTATCCTTGGCATGAACATGGAGGATTTCTTCCCTTCCTTTAATATCCGGACGACCTACGCCAACCTTGCGGTCAAAACGTCCCGGACGAAGAATTGCAGGATCCAGAATATCCACACGGTTGGTAGCGGCCATTACGATAATGCCTTCATTTACTCCGAATCCATCCATCTCTACAAGAAGCTGGTTCAGAGTCTGTTCCCTTTCATCATGACCGCCTCCCATGCCGGTTCCACGCTGTCTTGCAACAGCATCGATCTCATCAATAAAGATGATACAAGGTGCGTGACGCTTGCCCTCTTCGAAAAGATCTCTTACACGGGAAGCACCTACACCAACAAACATTTCCACAAAATCAGAACCGGAAATGGAGAAAAACGGAACGCCCGCTTCCCCGGCAACAGCCTTGGCCAGAAGCGTCTTACCAGTTCCTGGAGGTCCTACAAGGATAACTCCTTTCGGGATTCTGGCCCCCACCTTGGTATACTTCTGGGGATCCTTCAGGAAATCTACAACCTCCTTCAGCTCCTCCTTCTCTTCCTCCAGGCCCGCTACGTTCTGGAAAGTCACTTTCTTATCATCCGGCATGGACATTCTCGCCCTGCTTTTGCCGAAATTCATCATCTTGGCATTGGTGCCACCACCCCCACCTGACATCTGACGGTTCATCATCAGCATGAGGAAGATGATAAGACCACAGGTAAGAAGTACCGGGAAAACAGAGTTCATAAATACACTCTGCTTCGGCACATCCTCAACAGCAGGATCAAGCCCGCTCTCTCGAAGAAGCTGCTCTGCCTCATTTACATCTGCCACATAAATACGCTTCTGTCCCTCGCCGCTTATATTCACGATCACAGAACCTGTTGGAACCTCACTGTTCTGATGGATCGTGGCACTGGTCACCTTTCCGTCTGTCACTGCCTGCTCCAGCTGTCCATAAGTATAATCACTCTGGACAGCTACCTGATTGTTCAGATACAGGTAACCTGCGATCAAAGCTACGATCAGGACAAGATACAAGCCAATTCTGCCTGACTGCTTATTCACTTGTATAATTCTCCTTTCATTCGAACTCTACCACTCCGATGTATGGCAGATTTCTGTATTTCTGGGCATAGTCAAGACCATAGCCCACAACAAACTCATCTGGAATATTGAAGCAGCAATAATCCACATCAACCCCTTTTACCACTCTGCGGTCCGGTTTGTCCAACAAGGTGCAAAGTCTCACGCTGTTTGGATTACGTCTCTTCAGAACGTCCAGCAGATAGCTTAAGGTTCTTCCGGAATCAATAATATCCTCCACAACAAGAACTTCTTTATCTTCAAGAGGCTGATCCAGATCCTTGACGATCTTTACAACTCCGCTTGATTTGGTGTCATCTCCATAACTGGAAACAGACATGAAATCAAGAGTTACCGGCACTGTGATTCTCTTGGCAAGCTCACACATGAAAAATACTCCGCCCTTAAGAACGCAGATCATGTGGATTTCTTTTCCCTTGTACTCTTCGCTGATCTGGGCTGCTACTTCGCAGATACGCTTCTCCACAGTCTCCTCATCCAGTAAAACTCTGATTTTTTCACTCATGATTATCTTTTCCTCCTTGGTATTGTATTTCCAATATTCTCCTGGTTCTGGGAGCTATTTTATAATTCTCATTTATTCTGCCTCCCACCACCCACAAAACCTCAGAGCCGGTACATAGAAGCAAGATGCTGTCTCTTTCCTCTGATGGGATCTTCTCATCTATAAAATAACGGTTCAGCTTCTTGCTGCTCCCTTTGTCATCTACAATGAGAAAATCTCCCGGCTGTCTGGTCCGGATGGACAGTTCCTGTTTTATTTTATCATAATCCAGCCATTTCGTATACTTTTTTTCTTCAATCTTCTGGCCTTCATTAGAAAATATTTTCAGATAAAAAACATTATCTGTAAAAAGTACCTGTTCACAAGCAGTTTCCAGCTTCTTTTTACTCAACTGGACACTTTTTTGCAGTGCATTCCTCTCCTGATTTTTTTCAGCTTTCACTGGATCGTACTCTTTTGAACTTAGATTTCTATCTGACATTCCCAGTAATTGTCTTTCTCCCAGTAAAATTCCTCCATAAGTTCGAAGCGCCGCCAGATCATAAGGCAGATTGATCCGTCGTCCCACCTGAAGCTTCAGAAGGCTCTCCACACTTTTTACATGAGCAGCTGTAAAATCCTTACGTTTCCCAGCCAGCTCTTCAAAAACCTGAAGCACTCCGTAAGAAGCTATGGCAGGCTCATCCCGCCAGAATGCTTCTGACAGGAAAATTCCCCGCTCCCTGTTTTCCCCATACTTTTTCACAAGGCGTTCTCCCTGACGGGACAAATACTCCTCTGCCTGACTAACAAGACTGGCCGTCTCCGCCATATGGCGGACAGCAGAAGCATTCACCTGTTCTTCCAGAATAGGCAATATCTGATGTCTGATCTTATTTCTTGTATAATCATCTGTAAGATTGGTACTGTCTGTTACATAGGGAATCTGTTCTTTTATTAAATAATTGACAATTTCCTGTTTATTTAAACACAAAATGGGCCGAATAATTTCATCCCGCACCGGCAAAATAGAAGCCAGACCTTTCAGCCCCGTTCCTCTGCAAAGATTGTGGAGCAAAGTTTCCGCCACATCATTTTCATTGTGGGCCAGAGCAATACGGATCCGTAATTTTCCTTCTCTGGCGGCAGAGACTCTTCCCCCACCCTGGAGGTCAGCCGTTTCTGATTTTCCAAAATAATCAGCTTCTGCCCTGGAAAACGCATCCTGTCTGACTTTTCTTCCTGTCTCTTCCAGTCCCATTTTCCATTTCTTTGCAAGCTCCGGTACCGGGTAATGATAGGATAAAAAAGGAATCGTCCATTTTTCGCAGGTCTCTCTTACTACTCTTTCATCCCGGTCAGCTTCCTCGCCGCGGATTCCATGATGCACATGTACCGCACACAGCGAAAAAGCTGCTTCAGCCTGATATCTTTTTAACATTTCCAGCATAGCCATGGAGTCTCCTCCTCCGGAAACTCCGGCAAGGACCACATCCCCATCCACTACCATGCCATGTTCTTTCATATATGCTTTCACTTTCTGATACATACTAGCTCTGCCTCTGATACGTTACTGATTCTTTCGTGAACCGTAACAATATTACTTCTTTCAAACATATTCATATGCTCATATGATTCCATATCTGTTTTTTACTCAAAAATAATCATTCTATTTCTTCCACATTCCAGCTACAAGAACCGTCATATCATCCCTGGCGCAGTAATCGCTGTATCCCAGCACCCGCTCCAGAATCCCCCGGCTCATCTCCTTGGGAGTCTCTTCATGGATATCCATAATGATTTCTTTCATGGTCTCCTCCTCCCGCATGGCAGGCAGCGCATCCAAGACGCCATCTGTCATCATGATCAGATAATCCCCGTGATACAGCTTCCTTGAAGATGTTTCAAAATCCACCTGCTGTATCAGCCCTGCCGCCAGACTCTCTGAAGAAATGGCCTCCACCCAGTGATCCCTTTTGATAAAAGTGGCGGAAGCCCCCGCTTTTAGGAAGTTACAGATTCCCGTATATAAATCCACTGCGCAGATGTCCACTGTTGAAAAAATCCCTTCCTGTCCCTTCATCACAAGAGCAGAGTTCACCATTTTCGCCGCCGTCTCCTGGGTAAAACCGGATTCCAGAAATTGTTCCAGAAGTTCTACCACTTCCTCGCTTTCCCGGCATGCCTCCACCCCGGAGCCCATTCCATCGGAAAGACACATTACAAAACGGCCTGCCTCTTCCTGTCTGCAAATATAATTGTCTCCGGAAACCTTCTCCATTTCCTTGGTCAGCTTTGCCACTCCGTAAAGTACCTGATAACTTACATCCTCCACAAAATGAACCGTATGGTATTCTCCATTTACAATTCTTCTTCCTCCTGCTGCCGCCATGGGAGTTCCGAATTCCTGAGACAAAAGCTGTGCCACCTCATTAACAGAAATGCACTGCCCGCTTCTGGCACGCATGGTAAGAAAAATCTCACGTCTTCCTTCCACCTTATCCATCACCCAGACCTGCTTCACCACAATATGACGCTTCCTGAGAATCTTCTGCAATTCCGTCATAAGCTGAGGATCCGCAATGGAAATGTCGTACAGGTCTTCTGCCACCATATCCATGATTCTAGACATCTCCTGGAGTTGCTGTGCCACGGCAAGGCGGCTTTCGATCATCCGGTTGTCCCATATCAGCTTCTGCCGCTCCCTCATATAAGAGTTACCAAGTGTCTCATAATACTGGGAAAAACGACTGCATACACTCATCCAGTCGCTTTTTGTCTCCTGTATTTTCTCCTGATTTCCCTCCTCCATGGAACGAATCATCCGCTCGCTTCCTCTGTACATTTCCTGCGACTGGGTGCCCCAGCAGATTTCCCGCTGATAACAGTGGCTGCATATCTCATCACAGGTCTCCCTTATAATTCCATCCACCTGGCCGTTGCTTAAATAGTCTTTTCGGTAGGGTAATCCATAAAAGCTGTCTGCAAGCTTCCGAAAAGAAGCAGCATACCGCTCCACCTTCTCCTTCTGGGGATTTTTCTCTTCGGCCGGCTGCTCTGCCTTAAGGAAACTTCTTCCCCTGAAAAAAACTTTTGCCATGTCCCGCAGCACCAGCAGCACACTGATCACGAGCATGGCAATTATCCATTCCTGCATATTCTCCCCTCCCCTTTACAGCCTTACAGTGCCAGAGCCTGTTTGAAAAAGCATTCCCGCAAGCTGCACGCCCCACTGTTCATGTAGTCTTTAACTGCTGCCCTTGTTTTTGCAAAGGAATGCTGCATTCACATCATCTTCGGCAGCACCTTATGCCTATTATAGGGGACAGGTATGAAAATATATGTCAAACAAAGACGACCATATTGAAAAATATATCGTCAGAAACTTCCAAACTTCGTTTTTCCCAGAACCTTATTTCTCCTCCTGAAAAATAATCTCATTCTCCTTCACAAGACCCAGCTTCTCTCTGGCGGCCTGCTCTGCGTACTCATCCGTGAGCATATACTGCTTCAGATCTTCAATCTCCTGAGTGCGCGCCTGCTCTTCCTCAATCTGCTGGCTTAATGCCTCTGCCCTGGTCTCATAGCCGGCAAGAGATTCCTTAAGGTCCCGGCTCTGTGCCATAAGCGTCAGAATCAGAATCAGAACGATCAGAGAAATACCGAACATCCCGAGATGATTATACCCTATTGTCTTTTTTCTTCGTTTTTTCCCTGATTTTCCCAAACTTCCTGCCTCTTCTCATCTGCAAACGATTTCTGGTACTATTTTTGTACTGATTTGCAGATTGCTTAACTAAAATTTTACAACGTTTACAAAAAAATAGCAACCAATTTATATATTTTTTTGAAGTTTTTTTTACGAATCTGACAGGAACCTCCAGGATTATATAACAAATTTTTTCAAATAAAGGTTTTATTGTCAGATATGTAAGAAATGCCCCTGATATAATTCCCAAAAACAGAAAACTACGCAGGATTCCCTGGTTGATCCGGTAAATTCCTGCAAATACCAGAAGTCCTGCGCACACCCAATAAAGAAGGTCCAAAATCCCTCCTGCTGCCGGACTGCAGAAAATGAGCCTTCTTATTTCCTGAAGCAGGCTGTAGCAAAGGATCAGCACCGCACCCCCTGCAAAAGCCCGGACGAAAAGCCAGATCTCATTGTAGATATATATGCTCATAGCTTAACGGAACAGCCTTGTAAATAATGGTTCTTCTTTTCGTGGGGAATCTTTAGACAAATAGACAAGAGAATCCACATGTCCGGCAAGAGCAGCTTCTCCTTTTTCCAGGTTTAGTCCTTTTACATGAAGCCCGCTGCCGCGAATCTGCAGCTTCCCGTCAGCAGTCTGAAGAAGGATTTCCTTTTCATCAAAAGAAATCACATCCTTCACACCTGTGACAGATGCTTCTTTCCTGTTATCCAGTATCAGCTTATGGGAAATGTTCACAACCTTTTCTTCCAAATCCCTCTCTCCCAAATATGTGGGTTCACAGATAATCTATGAAATTTTCTTTAAAATTAGAACCAGCTTAAGTAATACTGTTTCCTTCGTTCACAGAACTCTTAAACATACCTGTACAGATTCTCAACTTCTTCCTTCTTCACAGTCTCTTTCACATCCAGCACTTCCACCTTCACATTGCGGCTTCCAAACTGAATCTCAATAGTATCTCCTGTCTTCACCTGGACAGAAGCCTTGGCCGGCTTATCATTTACAAGCACTCTTCCTGCATCACATGCCTCATTTGCCACAGTTCTTCTCTTAATAAGGCGGGATACTTTCAAAAATTTATCTAATCTCATAATACTCTCCTATATCAGAGCGTGTTTGAAAAAATTTTTCTGCAAGGCAGGAATGATTTTTCAAACACGCGCTAGAAAAAGGAGGAACTATAAAGTTCCTCCTGTAAAAGCTTACGCGATTATGCGTTTACCATATCTTTTAAAGCTTTACCAGCTTTAAATTTCGGAGCCTTGGAAGCCTCGATCTTCATGGTCTCACCAGTCTGAGGATTTCTTCCCTCTCTGGCAGCTCTCTCGCTGACTTCAAATGTACCAAAGCCAACTAACTGAACTTTCTCACCTTTTTTCAGTTCTTCTGATACAACGTCGATGAATGATTTTAAAACAGCTTCAACGTCCTTCTTGGACAGATTGGTTTCTTTCGCCATAGCTGCTACTAATTCAGTCTTATTCATGGTGTTTCCTCCTCTAAAGATTCTTCTATCTATATATATACCTTTTACCCTGTATTGTCAAGGTTTTTGCGCTAGAAAGGGGATTTTCTATGAACCATTTATGATAATGTCCTAATATACCATAAAGGAAAATGTCCCAATGTAGTATAATGCTTCCATCAACAGATGGAGGTAACGATTATCAGAAAGGTAGAATTATCAA
>SKEQ01000085.1_pt1 | contig 114179 bp, 191 predicted proteins | sample 4826751 | NCBI WGS metagenome assembly SKEQ01 (sample SAMN11008805, study PRJNA524170) | human gut metagenome | biome: Human fecal sample; material: Feces; isolation source: fecal sample from pouch patient p44 | host: Homo sapiens | place: Israel: Tel-Aviv | collected 2013-07-11
TTTCTCATCAAACATGAAAGAAACGCATCCTGGAGTCCCAACATTTCCACTACCTTTTGTGAAGGCGTTGCGGACATTGGATGCAGTACGGTTCTTATTATCTGTCAGCGCTTTCACAATGATCGCTAAATGTACGTTTACATCATAATCAATATACTATTCTTTTTCTTAATACACTAATAGTATATCATCAAAGTAGTGTAATTTCAACATGATTATTTATACATTCACCATCTCTAAAAAGTCTTTCTCGGAAATGATTGGAATCCCAAGTTCCCTCGCTTTTTTATTCTTTGAAGATGTTGATTCCATATCATTGTTGATCAGCCAGTTCGTCTTTGATGTGACAGACCCAGTCACTTTTCCTCCTTTGCTCTCAATGAATTTCTGCAATTCTTTTCTATTTTTGAATTGTGTCACGTCTCCTGTAACAACAAAATTCTTGCCCGCAAGGCTTTGGTCTGTGTTATTATTTGTGTTTAGATTTACCGGAATAATGGTTTGTAATAATTTTCTAAAATCTTCTCTATTACCACTGTCATCGATCCATTCATTGATCTGTTGACTAGTTTTTTCTCCAATACCATCAATGACACTCCAGTTATATTTATCAATTAGCTTCAGTACAAAAGTGTCAAAGTCGTATTCACAGTGTTTAGAAATATCTTTGGCTGTGCTATCTCCTACTCCCGGAATAGACAAAGCAGCAATAAATCTGTTCAACTCTACACTTCTACTCTTCTCAATTGAATCAATTAATTTATCAATTGATTTTCTTCCAAACCCAGACATATTAATCATATGGATATAATAATCCTTTAGCTTATAAATATCTGAGAAGCACGTCAACCAACCTCTAGCAATAAATTTAGAGAGCGTTTCATCTGAAAGCCCGTCAATATTCATTTTATTTCGACTTGCAAATGCGGATAATTTACCCAACAGTTTACCTTTACAATTAGAGTTAGAGCACATAAGAACCTCTGTGTCATTATCTTTAACAATCTCTGTTTTCCCTCCACAGATTGGACATGTACTAGGTGGAATACATAAGTTGTTTAATGTACGGTCGAGATTATCTGATACTTGCGGGATAATTTGATTAGCCTTGAATACGGTAATTGTATCTCCATGTGATAATTCCAAATACTTAAAAATACTCATATTATGTAATGAAGCACGTTCCACTATAGTTCCATCAATCTCCACTGGTTCAAATACAGCCGTTGGAGTTAAACAACCACTTTTGCCCATTGTCCATTCGATATTATTTAATGTCGTTTCAAATTCTTCATCGTAAAATTTATAAGCAACAGAGTGTCTTGGATGATGTCCAGTAAGACCTAATGATTCCCCATACTGAATATCGTCATACGTCATCACCAAGCCATCGATAGGATAACCATGATCATGTGCTTTTATTTTTAACGACTCAATCATTTCTGGAAGATTTTCTTTATCACTACTTTTGCCTGAATATGTAAATAACGGTACAATTTCGAATCCAAGTTCTTTCGCATATTTTAATCTATTCAAAAATGAATTTGAGCAAACTTCTGTTGGCACTTTCCATGCAACAAATTTAATATGTCTTTGTGCTGCAATTCTATTATCTAATTGTCGTACAGATCCAGAAACTAAATTTCTCGGATTTTTATATTTCTTATCTCCAGGGAGAACTTTATTAATCTTTTCAAAATCGTCATATGTGATAATTGCTTCGCCTTCAATTTCGAAATGACCTTTATATTCAATTGTAAGAGGAATATTTTCAAATACATTTGCATTATGTGTGATCAGTTCACCAATATCACCATTGCCACGAGTTTCTGCCTGTACTAATGACCCGTTTTCATATGTCAAAAGACAAGTCAATCCATCCATCTTCAGACTCAAAATACAATCTTTGTCACCTGCAAATTTCCTTAGATCATCTACTGACTTTGTTTTATCAAGAGAAAGCATTGGATGAGAATGTTTAACTTTTTCTAACTCAGATTTCACTTGAAATCCAACAGTTTTCGTAGGTGAATTTGCGAATGAAAGTCCAGTTTCATTCTCTAACTTTTCCAGTTCGTCATATAGTTTATCGTACTCATAATCGGATATAATTGACTCTGATTCGTTATAATACGCATTTCTGTATTCATTTAGCATTTTTGTCAATTCTTTGATTCTTTCTGTTTTATTCAATCTATCACTCCTTATATATCATTTACTATTTATACTATTTTCATCAGCCAATTACCTATAAATAGGGCATAAACCCTATTAGAAATAATGATATGAAAATGTCCGTGATCAGAAAATATATCATCTCATCTAATAGGATTTCTTTGCCACCTGTAAAGTAAAATAATAGGTATGTAATTACGGCTAATACTACCAAAATAAGTAATATCTCCATATGTATTTCTCCATTATTTCTTTTGCTTATATGCTACTTTGATTCCGCATGGTATTTCTCCGCTGTCTACCATAATATTCGTTGTGCCGATGTAACTGTGCAGATTTCTAAGTTGTGTCTGTTCGGATTCCGGGAGAGGGACAAAATCACTGGTTTCTGTTTTATATACAAGATGTAGCGGATGTATTTTTAAATACTCTTTAATCTCACTTACTGTACTACCATATATCTCTTGCGTGTTCAGTGTGTACGCATAAGTGTTTGATGCTATATTGAAACTAATACATGGGTTCTTCTCATAAGGAACGTGCTGCTTTAACTCAGAACAATACCCTTCTCCTTTTGTTATGTTTTTATTATTTAACAAAAAGTAGAAGCCTGAATCATAAAGCGATACTGAATTTTCGCCTCGATATTCTTTTACTTCACTCTGATACAGCCATCCATACTGTCCGCGCTGCTCGACTAACTTGTCCCATTTGGTAATTGGGCGGTCAGAGGTGAGCGTGAGGGTTTGCTCGGTATAAGGCTCGTAAGTGGTTGGTTCGTCTGATATTTCGATTTGCAGACTCTTTTTATCCTCCTCGGACATGCCATTATAAAATAATGCAATTACATATAGGTCTTCCGTCGCTTTGTACGAAAAAGAAAGTGGCTCGTTATTTATTAAAAACGTTCCGTCTTTTCTGTAGGTGCGATACCTTAAAAAATTTTGTACATATTTATTATCTACCGAAGTCACTAATGTTTGTCCACTTTTTAGTAAAATAGGTTTATCCAAAATTAAACTATTGGCAAACGAGGTATTTGTCGACTCTTCAAAAGCACCAGTAGTTATATTTATAAATCCGCTTATAAGTTTTGATTGGTCGAATAAATTCTTTCCAGTCACTTTCACACTAATCTCATACTTCTGCTTTTCTTCATTCCACTTTCCTGCGGACTTAATTTCTTGCGAATACTCTGGGCTAGGCGATGGTTTGCCTCCTGTGTATGGTTCATAAGGAGAGACTTTATCACCCTTTTCAATCATCCAATCTCCAAATCTTTCTTTTCTCCCAGATATGCGTAAAAACTTACTTCCAACTGGAACTGTAATTTTAAATACTCCTTTTGTTGGAATACTCGTAAACTTCTTATTCATATCGTAAAAAGCCCTATAATATCCATCTCCGCTACCAGATTGAAAATATGTTTCGCCTTCTTGCACCTCTATATAATCACTCGAGATATAAGATGTTTCAGGTAATAGTTCACCATTGTCTGGATTTATTCTTCCAGTTACCGCCTTGCTCCCATCAAATATATTTTTCCCAGTCGTAGTAGGTTGCACACTATTTCCAATCAATTCCAAATCAATATCACCTTTGATACTATTTTCAAGAGTAACTTTGCCTGAATTAGACACAACATAATTCCAAATATACGATTTTAATAATGTTCTTCTATTATTCAAAGGGATTACCCCCCCCGAAAATACGTTCAATTCTTTCAACCTATTCATTTTTATATACCTCCCCGTATCTATTTTCCTGTACTTCCAAAACCACCGTTTCTCACGTCCATTACATTATCATCGACTGTAATTCCATATTCCACAAAGATCCCTTGAGCAATTTTATCACCTTCATTAATATTCACAACCATATTTCCATTGTTTTTAAATTTCATAAAAATATGCCCTTCATTATCCGAGAAGAAATAGTCACTATCGATAATACCCGTTTGATTTACTAAGTTAAGACAATATTTGAATCCAAGGCTGCTTCTTGGATAACATTTTAATACCCATCCATCAGTAATTTCACATCGAATTCCTGTTGGAATTTTTAACATTTCTCCTGGTTGTAAAGTTGCTGCAACAGTAGAACAGAAATCATATCCTGCCGATCCTGAAGTAGCACGCTTTGGAAGTTTGATATGATTGTAAATCGTCTTGATTTCTTCTGCATTGGTAGCACCAAAAGTATCGATCCATCCTTCTGTAAACTGCTCGTAACTTACTTTCTGAAATTTTGCAATTCGTTTCATTTATTTATACCTCCTGAATAATTTCTAGTTTAATAAATTCTTTTAACTTCTTTTTCAAATTTCTTTTTACCTTTTTCAATACTAAATTATTCTTTTTATCTGCTTCTGTTGGGTTGTGAAATGACACATAAATATTCTCTGAATTATTGTCAACTACTTCGTATTCGAATGTATTTGGAAAACTAACTTGAAATTCAGCCGATACAGTTGGATAATTTTTATATTCATACAAAGAAGTATTCAGTCGATAAACTTGTCCATATTTTTTAAATTTATTTTTAATCAACAGTTCATGTGTACAGTTCTTATGTAATCTATACTCTTTCATCTAAATATACTCCTTTAAGAATTTAATGTACTCACTCCATTTGCCAATATAATGAATATACTCTTTCCCTTTTAACATCTTCTTTTTCATATCAGCATTAACATCTACTCGTCTATACACTTTATCTTTTTTCAAAATATCACTCAAAAATTGGCTCGTCAGATTCTTTATGATAAGAATGTTTTCTTTTGGAATTTTATTGATTATTTCTTTATATTCTTGCGAATCTGTTGAACCCATATCATACTTTCTTTTAGGTAAATTTCTGCTGCTAAATGGGCTAATATTGGCTCCGCCAGTTTGCGGTTTCAAATATTTAGCAATTAACTCAATATCTTTTGCCGAAAATTTAAATTCAATTTCTTTATCATTTTCTACAATGTCCCAAATTCTTCCATACTGTTCTAATAATAAATACAATTCTTCATATGGCATTCTCTCTTTGACACCACATAATTCTTTTGCTAATGCATACAAAATATTATGCCCTCTTCCGAGTGATGGAATATACGCCATCAATGTAGAACGTCCATAATGATAAATCTGATTTCCATAAGCACACTTGATATACACGTCATCAGAATCAATATTCCCTCTTTCATCACGAGGAAAATCATTTGTATTCTGATCAATTTGAGCCATCAATCTATATGTTCCTTTATATTTCATAAGATATGCTGCCAATGATTTACCTCCTAAAATTCTTCATAATATGTATCTTCACTAATAATTTTCTTATTCTTTTCAGCTTCGGTTACTTTTTCTAAAGCTTCTAATCGTGACGTAAACACGGTTTTACCTAATTCGTTGTTAGAAAATAGATAGGCATGTTTATCTTTTTTATCACAGGCGACAAACCAATTGTCTGCCGCCGTTCTTACAATTACATCACATACATCATAAACACCTACTGATGGAATAATTCTCGCAAAATATAATCTGTTTTTCTTCTTTAACTGTTCTTCCATAAAACCACCTGATTTTGTTTTAATGATTCTTGTACATCGATTACTCTCTGATTTGTGCTGCCCGCCCAATGATATGTAATATCTCGTTTATCCTCTTCATATCTTCCATCTACAATAACATCACACCGCTTTACAATATCTCGGCGCATTTTTAAAAGTTTGTCTCGTTCTGGATTAAAATCGTCTGTAACAACCGGATACATAATCTGTTCCCATGTGTATCCTGTATACAACCAGATTGTTTTCTCTGGATATGAAAGACGGATTTCATCTGAATTTTTAATCAATATATTGTGTTTAGAATTATTTTTATCACTATATGTTGTATCTTTTTTCTCCGTTATCGGATATTTCACACGCAATTCTGAAACTAAGTCTGAAACATCTTTAAGATTTTCATTTGCGAGTGGTTCTCCTCCGAGAATACTAATTCTCTTTATGTATGACGACTCCACTAATTGCATAAATTTTTTCTCAACATCTTTTGTCCACTCTTTTCCTCCATCAAAATCCCACGTATTCTTGTTAAAACAATTCTTACAATGAAAATGACATCCTTGAACGAAGAGAGATGCACCAATACCCTCTCCGTTGGAAATGTCAAGTTTTCTTATTGATGCATATCTCAATATTTATACCTCCACTTCATGGTCGTCTACATGAACATATCGTTCTTTAATTTCTTCTGTTCTTCCTTGATTCCAGAAGTTTGTGCCAATATATCCACATGTTCTTCTTGTTACATTCATTTTATCTTTGTTTCTGTTGCCGCAATTTGGACACTCCCAAATCAATTCACCATTTTCATCAATGATTTTAATCTCGCCATCATACCCACATTCCTGACAATAATCAGATTTTGTATTTAATTCTGCATACATAATATGTTCATAAATAAACTTCATAATCTCAATTACTGCTTCTGTATTTTTTGTCAGATCCGCACATTCTACATAACTAATTGCTCCGCCAGGACTTAGCTTCTGAAATTTACTTTCAAGTTCTAATTTCTTAAATGGATCAATTTCTTCGAATACTGGTACATGATATGAATTTGTAATGTAATCTCTATCTGTAATCCCGTCAACTACGCCAAATCGTTTCTTTAAACATTTAGCAAATTTATACGTCGTTGACTCAATCGGACTTCCATATAAACTGTAATCAATATTTTCTCTTTCCTTCCATTCATTACACTTATCGTTAAGCTTACTCATAACTTCTAATCCAAATGCTGTTCCAACTCCATTGTCAGTATGAGAATTGCCAGTCATGTATTTTACACATTCGTACAACCCAGCATATCCAAGAGAAATTGTTGAATATCCATTATGTAAAAGTTCGTCAATCTTCTCTCCTTTTTTGAGTCTTGCAAATGCCCCATCTTGGTATAAAACAGGAGCCACATCCGATAAAGTACCTTCTAATCTTTCATGTCTAAGGCGTAATGCTTTATGACACAGTTCCGCTCTTTCATCAAAAATTGTCCAAAACGAATCAAAATCTCCACCAGAGGACAATGCGATATCTACAAGATTTAACGTAACAACACCCTGATTAAATCGCCCGTAATATCTTTTTTTGTTTGGATCATAATTTTTTGTTTTTCCAATGTTGCCAACGCCTGCTTCCGTGAATCTATCAGGCGTTAAAAAGCTTCTACACGTTAATTCTATTATCGCTAATAGCACTGACTATATCTTCTATCTTTTAGATAGCCTTCCGCTTCGGTTTTCAGATACTTCGTTTCCTAAAATATCGCTGGTGCTTATCTCCAACCCTACTCCCATACACTCATCAGGGATAGTCGATACACGTTTATTCTAATACAAAAATTTTAAAATGAGATTTTTCCCAAAATTCTTTTTCCTTGTGTTTATATGCTTTTGAAGAAAAGAAACCTTTTTTCAATTTAAAAAATTTTTCTGCATTTGTATAACTATCAAATATATATTCTTTATTATCATTGGTATTGATAATTTTAACCATTCTTTTCCTATTACTATTCTTTTCAAAAGTGTAATCGTTTATAAATTCATCATTCTCGTAAGCAAATATCCATTGATTGTCATATACATATTTGGTACGATGAGTACATCTTCTTGTAATAAAGTTGTGGCTTTTTTCATTAAAATATTTTTGGCAGTCAACGAACGAATTAAAAATTATTTCTTCATTTGTTTTACATTCATAAGTATTTCCACCATCACCGCCAGCTGTTAAATTGTATCCGCTATTAACAGCATCAAGCCTTTTTATCCAATATTTTTCTTTTAAGTTTAATTCACTTATTGAATTTGCCTCATCAATTTTTTCAATTTTAAAATTTTCTTTTCCATATTTTCTTATTGCATTTGCTAAGTGCGTACTATGTTTATTTAATTTAGCAAACTTACAATGTTCATTAAATCTTTGCTTTAATGATGTCGTTGTCTTTCCAACGTATATTTTATTATTAATAGTATTTGTTATTTTATATATTAAAATAAATATCACTCCTAAATGAATATTTATTTTTGCATTAGAATACTTCGCACGGTCTCAACTCAGAGAGTCCTAACCGTTAGCACATATAATATGTACACCCGTTAGCACGGTTCAAAAGGTTTTACATGAGCTATAGTTTACGCTTACCCATGCAGGCGTATACATCACCTTTAAGTTCCAACATAACCTTTTCTGAAATATAGTCAGGAACCATTCTTTTCGCCGTACATTCTGCTGCCAATTTTGTCAAATAGAAGTAACTGCCATTTTCGTTAATATTGCATGGCTCTAATACATACAATAATTTAGGAAACGCCTGTGTTACATATACACCTTCTTCATTTTTCAAGCCTTGGATTCTTTGTTTTAAGAATTCTTCAATAAGCATTGCAAGTTCTTCTTTATATTCTTCGGTTTCTCCAAGATACATAAATACACTGAGGAAGGGACTTTGTCCGTTTGTTGTCGTCATAGAATTTACCTGATAATTAAATGTTTGTACTGAATCAGCAATTTCTTTTTTTATATCTTCTCTCGAAAATTCAAGACATTGCTGATAAGACAATCCTCTGCTTTTATATTTCTTCATATAGATATTAAAACTGTCTCTTACAAATGGAGCTAAATGTGTTAATGTAATTGTCGCGCCCCCATACTGACTTGACGTTACTGCTGTTATGATTTGTGTAGCAATAGTAGTCGCGGTAATCAGCCTATGTGGTTTGTCAATCGTTACCTTATTAATACATGTTCCGTTCTGTAGCATATCTTCAAGATTGATCAGGCAGCAGTTTGAAATTGCGTTCTGTGCATAATAATCTGCGTCATGAAAATGAATCATTCCTTCATCGTGTGCTTGTACAATTTCCGGAGGAAGCAAGAATCTTCTTGTAATATCAGTACTCAAAATACCAGCCATATAGTCTCTCTGGGTTGTAAGCAGTTTAGGATTTTTATTTGAGTTCTCATTATTCCAGTAATCACTTGATCCACTTAAAAGCTCTGAAATTTGTTCGTCTGTTGTGTTCATATTTTCTCTTTGAAATTCACGAACGCACCGATATCCTTCATAAGCCTTTGCCGTCAATCGCTGTTTCTTTGTAATAAGTTTGTCATAGACTAATTCTTCTATATAAGAAATGTCAATTTCATCTTTATCCTTACACTCCTCATAAATTTCGTTTGCGATAGATTCAGCAATTTTAGGTTTAATAATCCCAGATCCATTTTTCATTGCCTTTAAAATTGCATTAGAAATTTTGGCTTTTTCAAATTCTACTTCTGTACAGTCTCTTTTAATTACTTTCAATAAAAGTTCCTCCTTTAATCTTCAAAATTTTATTTACAATCTCATCAAGTGAGTCATTCTCATTGTTATAAACAATCTTATGAACCAAACCTTGAACACCTTTAAAGTCTTTATTATCTGAATCCAATCTTCTTTTTGCCTCTTTAGGATCATCTCCTCGTTTAATAAGTCTATTCTCAAGAGTTTTGTTGTTGGAATATAAGTAAATTGATGTATGATCCATATTAGGATATTCTCTTAAAAAATCTCGATATCCATCTGGAGTCAAAATAATCACAGTTTTTTCATCGGATTTTTCATAATCTTCTTTTGCAGAACCGTAATACCATGTTCCATGTGCGGAACGATATTCTTTATATTCCAAAAAGAATCCAGATTCTATTTTCTCTTTAAATTCATCTTCACCAATAAAATGATATGTTACATCTTGAATTTCCCTTTTTCGTTTAGGTCTTGTCGCATAGGTCACAATTTTTTTATACCCATGTTCTTTTACAAGCCTATTCAAAACTGTATCCTTCCCGCTTGCTGTCTTACCCATAAGAACTAACATTTACCTATCATCTCCTGTATATTTGATTAATTCAGCTGCATATGGTAATGTATCCACCCACTCAATAAACATTTCTGACCATTCGGTTAGTTTATGATTTTTTCTTTGGAAGTACATATTCTTTAAATTTTCATAATTCATAGTTACTGTTCTTGTTTGTAGCCATGATTCAGGGAGTTCTTCAATTAATGTTTTCCAAATAGTTTTATTTTTGGATTCTAAATATTGTTTTCTTAGCTCTTCCAAGTGATTAATAAAATTTAGAAAAAAATTATCTTTTTTAGTATAATCACTTAACTCAAAGCAATCCGTTGTGATAGGTGTTGAAGACAATTTATGCATAGTGCTTGTACTGTTTGCAGTAGTACCAATTTTATAGGTATCAAATTCTTTCCACCAAAATAACGGAGCTGTAATATCTACTGACACCATAATCTGACGTAAAAACTTTCTATGTTCTGTTCCACCTTTAATTAATCGCTGGGCTAAATTCATATCATTTTCCCCGATCACAAATGGGAACATCTGATTATCATCTCTCTTCATAAGGCAGTTCTCAGAAAGAACACATTTCGGACAATCAAATTCCAGCTCATTACAATATCCGCTATCTGATTTGTGATGGCTATTCATAGGTTGTCTCATTCCTCTAATAGCGTGTTTAAATCCCCATACTTCTGTATTTTTAAATTCCATTTATACTTCATCGACCTCCCATTTACTAATAAAATCATAAAAATTATTTTCAACGTCTTTATCGTCTGTTTCGATAACTACATCAATTGGTCTTAATAGATCTAAGCTATATAGTCCTAATAAACTTTTTGCATCAACCACTTGTCTACCCTGCGTTGCCATAATTTCTTCTGAATAATACTTAGAACACGATGATGAAAAATAATTAATATCTGTAATTTTATTTAACTTAATTTTCATACAATAATTCTCCTTCAATTTTTCTTCTATATGCTTCGAATGTGTTTTGTAACAAAGCTACTCTAGTGAGTAAACCAACTCCACCCGGAACAGGTGTCACATATGTATTCCCCCATCTACGAACATCATCATAATCAACATCTCCACATAGTTTTCCATTTTTATCTCTATTAATTCCCACGTCCACAATCACTTGGTTTGTGTAAAAATAGGAACTTGAAAAATATTTAGGTTTTCCGATAGCTGAAATAATTAAATCTGCATTACCTGTGTAAACTTTTAAATCTTTAGTCATACTGTTACAACTTGTAACCGTAGCTCCTTTTTCGATAAGCATATTAACGAGTGGTTTTCCTACGATATTACTTCTCCCGATTACAATTGCTTTTTTGCCTTCATAATCATATTTGTTATCGTCCAACCATCCAATAATTCCCTTTGGAGTACATGGATCAAACATACTATCTTTTCTAAACCCATCCACATCTTTTTCTGATGAGATACAATTTTGTAAAACAGGTAAGTCAAATTTATCAGGAATAGGAAGTTGAAGAATAATCCCGTCATAATCAACATCTTCACTTAACTCTAATAAAATCTTCGAGACACTATATGTATCATTTTCATTTTCTTCTAAATGAATGTGTTTACAAACCATTCCAACATCTTCACAATCTTTAAGTTTTCCTTTTATATAAGAAGAACTCGCCGCATCATTCCCAATCTGTACGACCGCCAAGACAGGTTGTCTGTATATCAATCTCTTCTTTGTTTCAATTTCTTTTTTTAATTGCTCTTTGCATTCACTAGCATATTCTTTGCATGACTTCATATTAAACACCTCTTTTAATACAACCCATATGGTTTCCTTTAATTTTTAGAGCATGACAAAAATCATATGGATTATCAGAATGTAAATTATGTCTTTTAACATATTCAATCTGATACTCATTATCATAGTCATCTACTACTACTAAAAATTTTTCTCCACTTTCTTTTTCAATTTTCTGTAAAGCTGCAATAGCTTGTCTCGTAGTTGTAATCAACTAAAATTGCACCGCCTTTCCGCATACACAAATGCATTGTTTAATTTCATCAAGATTTTCTTCCATCCAATTCATAATATTTAAAATATTTTTAATCATATGTAAATTTAAAGCATACTGTAATTCCTCACATTGATCATCGACATCTAAAAATGGCGATTCAGACATACCGGAATATACTACAGAAAATGCATTCTCTTCCCACATTTCCCTTGAAATATTAACCCGGAAATCAACCGGATTAATATCTACTGTAAAATCACAATCGTTACTAACAATTTTTCTTAATTCATCAAGCATTTTCTTCATTTTTCTCTTCCTCCTCATAAGTGTCATTTTCTTTTTTATCTTCACCCATCTTATTTAAAAGTAATTCTAAAATCTTATTGCTTACATTTATATCTTCTATAAGTAGTGAATTTTGATTCCGAATAGTTTCTACATATTCTTGATAAGTTTGATTTCTTTTTGCTGTAGTAATGGAGTCCAAAATTACTCCTACAACATACAAAACAATAAGAATTACCCCCCCAACAAATAGATATATTTGAAATTTATTCATGATTGTTAACTCCTTTTATTTCAAAATATGATTCATTAATGCGCCATAGCAAATCTCATAAATAATAAATCCCATGTTCTCTTTCTTAACGAAATTTACATATAAATTTGCAGTCTTTTGTATTCCAAGCAATCTTCTTATGAAAGCTAATTCGTTATATTGTGAATCATAACGATGTTCAATAATGTCATCCAAAGAATTATTTTCTATTAAAAGATACGAATTTTTAATATTTATCATACGATTTAATTCCTTAAAGAATCGTTCATCCTTTTCTTTGATATTCCCTGCCAATTCTCCAATAGAATTTTTCCTCTCAATACACAGTTCATCTGTAAAATAAGTATCTTTCATAAATCCTAATTCCGGACACGTTTCAATCATAAAACTATAATCTCCCGTTTTTAGTGCTTTTGATTTATGCTTGATTCCTTTCTGATCAAAATAATCTAAGATATGTTTATTTTTTTGCTCATTGCCTGTGTGTAGCACAACCATATGAGATACAAGTTCTTTTAATTGTGCTGCAGTGTAATAATATTTTATAAATTATCATCCTCTCTTTTTATTGTGTAAGCTTTCAACCAGTATTCAAATTTGTCTGGAACATCTGCATAGATTTTCTTTCCTGTCTTTGGGTTTATTTCTCCTGTAGACTCTTTCTTATGCTTCTTTTCAATGACATGTATATTTAATAAATCTTTTTCTGAAAATGGATTTCTTGAAAATTGACTTGTCCACATCTTGACTTTACGTGTTTTCCCACTGTATATCTCATATAAAGAAATATTTGTAACCGTTTTCTTTTCATCCAAAATATCGACATAGTATAATCTTTTGCTAACTTTTGGATTTACATATGTAATGATATCAAGAATATCTTTTTGATTGTCTAATTCTTCTTTTACTGTCAAAGGTTTGTACTCAATCGTATTTGTCAATTCATTTAGTAACCCTTTTGAATCAATTTTATTGAATTGTTTTTCCGTTTCATTTCCATATTTATTGAGCAAATCAAAAGTTAAATTATTATCCATTGCCTTTTCTTTAGAAATTACTTTGGTCTCCCCTCCTTTTAATAGGTTATAATATTTAAAAGTGGCTAAAAGAGTGTTGACATCTCCATATTTTTTGAAATACTTTATCTTAATAAGATTTTTCAAAATAGTCTTACTAATAGAATTTTTAAGAGCCGCTGAAATTACTTCTATAAAATTTTCGTAATCTTGTTTTCCAATATTATACAAAGCCTCCGCAACGCCTTCTCCAAATCCTTTTATCTTAGATAAATTTGGATAAATAATTTTATTTTCTTCATCTATAACAACTCTTCTATTATCTACCCCAAATTCATAGTCACCAAATTTATAGCCAAAAAACTTAATTGCTTCTTTAATGAGTGCGTCGATTTTATCTTTATTTCCCTTTTCTTGATAGTGGTTAATCGCCACCTCATAAAACGTTGCTGTATAATGTGCCTTGAACCACGCCTGATATGCACTGTCCCCTCCCATACTGTAAGCATGAGGAGCATTAAATGCGTATCTGGCAGAGTCTTCAATTACATTCCAAACATTATTGAAATTATTTTTATTATGAAACTCTTCTATCCAGGAATCCGTCAAATCATTAAGTAAGTTTTTCTTTTTTTCGCCTTTTAATTTCTTCTTTGAAATAGATTTAATTACTCCATATGTTTCCCCCATTTCCAATTTAAGAAATGATAAAACTTTCATAATTGATTCTTGGTAAATCATAAAATGAGCAGTATCTTGTAATAACTCATCAATTTTAGACTCACCTGTTGTATAATATTCTCTATTCAAAAACGTACTTAAAAGCGAAGCAAACCCTGGTCTAATAGCTGCAATGAAACTACTTAACTCCGCTAAAGTTTTGGGTTTATATTTCTTTACTCTATTTGTAGTAGCTTCTTTTTCACATTGATTAATACAACAAGTGATCCCTTTTTCATAGATATCCCATGTCAGTTTATCCCCGTCAATCATATGTCTTAGTTCATCAAATGTAGGAACTTCTCTTCCTATTGCATTAAAGAATTTGTATGTAAGAGACACACTGTCTACAATGAGAAAGTCTTCTTTTACATATCCAAATTCATCCAGCATTCCACCTTCAATAGCAGCACATAAAGTTCTCTTTCCAGTTGTTTCAGATACAGCACTGATTAATCCCACCTCTCTTCTGATATCTCCATCAAAAATAAAGTGACCACAAGCATGAACCTTTAAATTTATTGTAATTCCTTGATACTCATTACTTCTTTTAAATAATTCTACATATTCATTTGGAATAAAGTCTTCGACATGGATATCATCTTTCTCATCATCTTCAGCGTATTTTAATGCTTTATTATACTCATCAAGATATTTCGAAATTTTATTAGCGTCTTCCGGACTAACATCATTTACTCCCGCGTACAATTGCCATGCTGCTTTTTCTTTTAATTTTTCTATAGCCATCAACGGATAACAACCATGTTCTCCTAATAGCTTTTTTGTAGCTCTTACAAATGGTTCCTGAGCTGAAACATTCAAATCAATATCGGGCATTTGACCTGCAAGTACACGTTCTTTTGTTAGGAATCTTTCAGGATAAATCGGTATATCTGCATTGAATCTATCGACCGTTGTTAATCCAAGTAGCTTATTTGTAATGAATGAAGCAGCGCTTCCTCTGGACGTTCTGGTCAAAATTCCACCTTCGTTATTAACTGCATCATGCACTATTCTTTGACTTGTTAAAAAGTAATCAACAACATTAGATTCTATTACTTCTTTCGCTTCATATCGAATTCCATTTGCTTTTTCTTTTGATTTTTCTTTTTCTTTTGCATAGGCAGCATTTAGAAGATTCTTATATACTCTGCATTTTTCTTCATAAGTTTTGCCTTTGCAAACACTTGGGATCTTGAACGTTCTATCAAGGACAATTTCATCGCATTCAGAAACAAATACGTTTGTATTCATAATAGATCTCATGATTTCTTCATCTGATAAAACTCCTTGTTCTTTTAATCTGCAAATTACTGTTTTTGTGTCTGGATAATCCATATACCATCCATACTCATCTGGATAAGATATATCTTTATATTTTAAAATCTGATCTCTTTTAACAGAATTTTCATCTTTTACATAATGACTGTCCAACCCACAAATAATTTGAATATTATACTTTTTTGCTAGAGATAAAATTCTTTCATTTAAACGTTTTTGCTTTTCCGTATTATGATATTGTATTTCAAGGAAAAAATTATCGCCAAAATAATCGTGTATTTTTAGCCAGATTTCTTCAGCATCCTCATAATTCCATCCAGATATACAGGCTGAAGTTACAATTACATTGTCTTTTGGGATATTAAAAAGCAACTCTAAATCAATTCTTGGTTTATAATAATACCCATCTTCATTTGCAATAGACAACGCATAGTTTATATCTTCTCGCCCTTCCGCATTCTTCGCAGCAATAACCATATGGCAATTTGCTCGATCTTTTTCTTTTCTGTCTTTTACCCAATATGCTTCACAAGAATGTATGTATTTCAATTTTTCATTTTCTGCAACTTTATATACATAGAACTGATTGCCTTGGGAACCATGGTCTCCAGAAAATAAACACTTTGTTCCAAATTGATGAATTCTATTTGCGTAATTTTCAATTGATTCAGCACAATCTGCCGTACTTACGTTACTGAAATCTTTATGACAATGATAATTTTCTAAGTATAAATTTTCAGCATAATCATCAACTGAATACGGAAACTTAAATGTTAGGGTTGGAATAATTTTTTCTATCAAATTTTTACAGTTCATTTATTCCACCTCTTCAATCTCATCACAAACTACTTTTAATACAAACTTTCTACCTAAGAAACCAGAATCAACCGTTCCAACGACCTTCAATTCGTCATTAACTAAACTATGATCTTCCATTTCGTCAAATGAACCGTTATAGTTCCACTTTATAATAAGAAGATAATCATTCGGTTTTATGGTTAGATGCTTATAATCACTCATATTACCGATTTCATAATCATAGATATTATTAATATAAACTTTAATGGGCTTGAAATTTGTTCCGGAAATCTTATCGATGCTTTTAATCAAATCCACCATTTTTCTCGTAATATCAGAAATATCGAGCTGAATATCTACATCCACAACAGAATCACTTTTTAATTCTGGAAGAGTTTCTTCTATATATAATGTAAATTCATTTAACAGTTCTTTTTTTATCTCAATACCACTAGCCAATTCATGTCCGTCTGCTTTTGCTAAACCGCTTTCGTTACAAATTTTTCTAAAATCGTCTATGCCTACCGCTCTCATAGAACCTCTATATGTATTACCGCAATCTTTTAAAATCAAAATGGGGCGTTGGTATCTTTCCAACAGTTTATTCCCCAGTAATCCACTAATTCCATAATCTGTGTCTATAAGTACGACCATCATTTTATTATCTTTCTGCTTTTCACATGAATTAATAGCCTTTTGCAGAATCCTGTCTACTTCTTCATTTTGCAGTTCTTTACACTTCTTTAGTTCTCTCATATATTTTAGAAGAATCTTATTATCATCTTCTATGAATGCCTTCATAGCAATATCATTTTTCCCAATTCTATTACTTGCATTTATAATGGGAGCGACACTGAACGAAATGGCGTTACTATTAAACTCAAATCCACCTACAATCTTTTTAATTGCCGGATTATAAATTTTAGACAAACCTTTCGATACAATGTATCTATTCTCCATAACGGTCATATCCATCATATCTCCAACTAACCCACATGCTGCAAGATCAGCTAATTCATCCGCATACCCTGTCAAATACTGTTCATCCATATATTTACAAAACTTCCATGTTACACCCGCACCAGATAGTTGAGGATTACCATAATTTCTTTGCGAAGACACTAGAATTGCGTATTTATCATACGGGATTATTTCCTTTATCGCGTGATGATCTAATATAATAATATCGGTTCCGGATTCATGCAGTTTCTTGTATTGGCTTTCATCTTTATCAAGACTATCCACAATTATCAACAAATCAACATCATGAAATTTTTCAATATCTTGTCCAATAAGACCATGCTGCTTCCCTTCATCAATATACGTCTTAATATTGCTTGTAAAGTTTTTTAAATATCGAGTGATAATCGCCCCAGATGACGTTCCGTCCAAGTCTGTATCAAATAATATAGAAATCTTTTCGTCTTCTTTTATAGCCTTATCAACTCTTCTAAATGCATCTTCGATCCGAAGTAAACTATCCAATGGAAGCAAATCATCTTCTGTTGGATTAAAAAAGTGTTCTGGATTTGTAATTCCTCTTTGTTCAAGAATTACATCAAATACCTCCTCTTCATACATTTGTCTACAATCATTCAATACTTTATAATTCTTCGTCGATGTCATCATCTCCTATCATTTTAATTTCATTTTGTATAATGTGTTGTAAGGTATCTTTCCCCATATCTGACGGAGAAACTTTATCTCTATATCCTTTATCAAAGTAATTCCAGTATCCGACTTCCATTTCCGAGAACCTCGAATACGTTTTTAACAGCATAATATTTCTGTTTATCGACTCAAGTTCAAATCCAGCATCGTGCATAAAAATAACCTTCTTTGGATTTAGCTCAAGAATCATTTGGCACTGCTTTTTACTTATTGTTCCGCTCCCTAAAGCAACACAGTTCCTTATTCCATACGTATAACATTGCATCACTGATTTCTCAGCTTCAAAAATATATACGATTCCTTTCGTCAGAATACTGTAGTTGTGAGAATATCCGTACAGAGTCTGTGACATACTGCATGGGACACTGTAAAAATACTTCATTTCTCCATCTTCAATGTCATAATTAAAACGCTCTTTTACACCGATAATTTGACCAACTTGGTCATAAATCGGAATAACAATTCCTTGAGATTCTACATCATATCTAATCCCAAAATATCTTTGAGCTTCGAGTGATATATTATCTTTCAGAAATTTTTGATTGCAAAACGGCTGATATTCATCCAAAATTGTTTCGTCATAAGTGAAATTCTTCCCAGAATTCCTTTTATAAATCTTTTCATAAAATCCACCAAAAACTCCTCGTTTTTCAAAATGTTCATAATAATTAGAAATATTTAACACTCTTTTTACTTCATTTAAAACATCTGAAAAATCAACATGCTTTTCTTCCATAATGTATGAGAAAAAATCTTTTTGTACCGCTTTGGGATAATCGTGAATATATAGAAATTTATTATTTTCTAATTTAATAGATATGGATTTTTTTGAAGATTTTGGGTTGTCATCTCTACCAAAATGCATATATGTATTTCGAATTACAATGTTTCTAAATCCAAAATATTCTAATACTTCTTTTATCTTTTCTGGATTGTTTAACAATTCCTTCTTAATATCTTCAAGCATATATCACTCCAAGTTTCTTATCTTATTTCCCCGTGTTTAAATCGTGCCTGTGCAACTTCTCTAAAAATACAATGATCTCCTGAAAATTTGAGCAAATATCCAACTCCTGTATCAGAAGAGTTTGATCCGCTTCTTGTTTTCTCAACAAATAACGCTCTCCACACAGCATTTCGATCCGGCTTATATTCTTCTTCAATCCATTTATCATTCACTTTTTTTAATCTAAATGGTTTACAGTAGTATTTACTTTTTTCATCAAGTTCCTCATCATATACTGTTCTCATTAAAAAAAGGTTCTCAAGCACTTCCTTAATCTGTTTTGAGTTCGACAATACTGAGCTATCTAAAAACAGCTTGCCTTTCATATATTCTGCCAATTGGACGGATGCCAACATGATAATGCCGTATTTTTTTGCCATTTTATCCAGTTCGCGGCTATCTCTTACGAGAGATAAATCTTGCCTTTGTCCTTGAAAGTCTCCATCTTGAATTTTAAATGTGTCATACAAAACTGTATCGTATCCGTATCTTAATACGTTCTCACGAATTTTCTTTTTAACAATGCTCATGTCCGCATCGCTGATTGCAATAAACTTTACTTTTCCTTTATAATTTTCCCTCCAAAATTTCTGAACATCCGATAATTGCTCTCTACTTTCTTTACTAATATCACCGGATCCCATTTTCTTTTTTGTAAGCTTGAAATACCGATTCCTTTTACCAAGAAGCCATACCATAAATTTAATTTTAAATTTCTTAATGTTCTCTTCATTGGAAATAATCAATACTTTTCGGTCATAATAAAGTAAAGACATAATCACAGTAACCCACCAAGTAGATTTACCTGCACTAGAGAACCCTCCCATCATAGTAAATGTTCCTTCTAGCAGCCCCATTGTTTGTCGAGATAAGAACGGAAAGCAATTAATTTCTTCACCATTTTTGTCATACCCAGCTATATCAAACGGGACACCATTTTCCTCCCCGCTGCTACATGAATCAATGAATTCATCATCAAAATCAATTTCTTCTTCCTCAATAATTTTGCTTGAATATCCAGTCCCGTATGAACTAAGTCTTGCTTCGTACCAGTCTGTCACTTCTTCAGCCGACATTTTCCTGAAAAGTGCAATTGGAGTTATCTGTTTTCCATTGATGTCTATTGTCTTTAGCAGATTAAAACCGTCATCATGCATATGTAATAAAATATTTTCTCTATACATAATGTCAACATATATATCAAAATTTTGAGTATTAATAATGTCAATCTGATGCTGTATAGTTTCCCAACCACCCATATCTTCAAAACGTTCTATGATCTCAGGTTTTAGGTTTGATAAAATGGTAATTTCATCCAGTGAATAGAATCCTTTTTTTCGTAATAATTCAAGCATACAAAAATAAAATCTTCCGTCCTTAGTTACAAAATCTTCTTTTTTAAATGTGGTGTCATCCAGTAACAGCATATCTTTAAAAAAGCAGCTAATTACGTTTCCTTCGATTTCTATTCTTCCCTTTAAAAGTGATGCTGGATATTTTTCTTTTACTCCTGTAATAAATTCGATATTTATAACCAACCACCAACTTCCGTCTCAATTTCAGATAAACTTCTTTTCTTTTTCTTTCTCTTAAATTTCATTTCTGGTAAATCATACTCAATATATTTTTCATATTCTTTATCATTTTTATCTGAGGTATTTTCATAATCAACCAATGAATTTTTCAATATGGCTGCAAAATATCTAATCTTCCCATATTCTTTTGGAAAATCCTTTTCTTGCATAACTGATGATAAATATGATTCATTTTCTTTAAGATAAGAAATAAGTAGTTCATATCCAAATGCATCTATAATCTCGTTTACTTCTTTGTAAATACTTGTATTTGTAACCTTGTACCCGAATATATTATTGATGTATGAATATGTTGTATCCTTCAATTCTCTATATTTTAAAATTTCATTATATTCGTCTTTATTGCAGTAGTAGGTGTTCTTCCCACCTACTACTACCTTAAATGCATTACTGCGTTCTACTTTATTCCCACACTTTCTGCACTTAACTAACATCTATTTCTCCTATTTCATCATATCGTAAATTTTCTCAAGTCCTTCTCTGTCAACATCATTCAATTTACCATACTCAGAAATCACATTTCTTACAGATGCTTTTAAATCAGGATCTGCACAGTCCTTAAACATTTTTCTGATCACTGTATCAAGATTATCCGGATATTCAGAAATAGTTTCTTCTACCTCTGTATCATCTAAAACATCTTCTTCAAAAGGAAGTTCTTCAATATCTTCTTGTTCTTTGATAACTGGTTTTTCTTTTACTGGAGTAACAGGCGTATTTTCTAATGGTTTTCTTCCAGCTTTTAACGCATTTTCTACCGTTTCAATGAAATCTTTTGCCATATTTGGTTTATCAAACGGAATATATTCTGGAACAGTTAAATCCTTTAATCTTCCACCAGCTTCTACAATCTCATTTGATCTAAAATACAATCTTCTTTCTGTTTCCTTTACATATCTTTTAATAGAGTCTCCGTCTCCTCGTTCTTCAATCTCTCTATCAATTAGTCCTGTTACAGCAATATCAAAACAATCCGCAATAGCAGCCTCATAATCCGCGATTAAAGATGAGCCAAGTTTCTGAAATCCTTCCTCATCCAAAGATGCCTTATCTTTTACAGTTTTTAATTTGCTATGACCAATCATCCACGGGATAATTCCAGCGTTATATAATTCATTTAGGAAATCTTTCACGATTTTAGCACATTCTTTTTCGCCATTTGTGTAACCACCATATGCTGCCTTAATAGATTTAACAGTTTTTTTATTCTCAATATTAGATCTTCTAATTGTTTCCGACTCAAAAATGCTAAAAAATTCTTCGGCGCTGTCAAAACAAACCATTTGAATTTTGTGCTCCTTCCCCTTTTCTGAAATAAGCCATTTTTTCAATTCGTCCATTTCTTTATATGTATTGATATGAGTCGTGTTGATGTTATCAATCATATTTGTACCATGCTCCATGCCGCATGAAACCAAAAGTCCCATTTCTGGATCTCCAAATTTTTCGTTAATCATATCAGCCCATAAAGTTGTTTTACCAAATTTACGAACGCCCATAATAAATCCTGTAATTTTACTAATATCTGTTGCCGATCTTTTTACTGTTGGTTTTTTAAATGCCATTTTTATTCTCCTTTTAATTTATAATCACTCATGTACATCCAATAATATCCACCGCATTTGTACCCGGTTTTACATGCATGTCCTAAATTTTGTGGTTTACGATCTATACTCTTCGCAGCATGTGCTACAGTGTCGAATGTATTTATAACTTCTTTATTTTCATCTAATTGAACTACTTCTTTTGTATGTTTTGGTTTATTTTTTTTATAAGTTTTATTTTTATCATATTCATCTTTGTTAACCCACAAATATCCATATGCTGAAGCTGCATGACCCCTGCAACATTCACTTATGCTACTTTCTTTTCCATTCACTGCTTTTGCTGCATATGTGTAACTGCTATACTCATTCAAATATTTTCCATTTAGATCCAACTGAATAACCGGTTTCTTCAAAGGACTCGAATCATGCATCTTTTTCTTTTCTTCTTCTGTGTGTTTTTTACCAAACCATACACTATTTTCACCTGACAATTTTTCACGTAATATTTTTTTACTTTCTTCTGACATATGTTTTCCATAATTGGGATTCTTTTCACCAATAAATTTTTCACCAAACTCTTTTCTTAATTCAGGTGTCCATCTATTTTTTTGAGAAACTGACATTTTCTTTCTTGATTCGGTAGAATGTTTCATTCCAATATGAATTTGTCTTAAATATTCTTTAAACTCTGGTGTCATTCTTGATTTTGCAGCTACACTTAGTTTTCTTCTTGTTTCATCTGACAGATTCTTTTTAGAGTCTTTTATCTTCTTTTTGGTTTCATCCGACATTTTCTTACCATAATTAGGATTATTTTTTCCTGCTAATTTATGGTTGCCGTAATTAGGATTTTTATCTCCAACTCTACTTTTTGACAACTCAGACATTTTCTTTTTAAAATCTTCATTTTCCCACATCTTTTTTGCCAATCGTCTTTGCGCTTCAATTAATTCAGGAGATAACTTTTTCCCAACTTCTCCTCCAGATGTTCTGTTGTATCCTTTATCTGGATTCATTGTGTCATATTCTTTTATGAACCTTTTCTCCATATCCATCGCTTCTTTTTCCGTCAGATTATTAGCGACAACTTCATGCGTTATATTGTCCCAACCATATTTTTTGATTGCATTTGTAAAATGATTATTGTTTCTATAACCATTTCCATTCTTCCATCGTGCCTTTGGTGATTTTGAAGTAATTCCAATATATTTCTTATTACTCGGAGTCGTATGAATATAAACAGACCATTTTCTTTCATCAATTAAACTCATACCTTATCTCCTCGATTTAAGAGGGCAAATTCGCCCTCTATTTTAAAGATCATCGTCATCATCGAATAAATCTTCTACTCCATCTGGAAGAGTTTCTTCGATTGGTCTGATAACCATGTCTTCTACTGTGTAAACAGTATCCTGTCTTCCTTTTGTAAATCCTCTTGCAGGTTTAACAAATTCATATTCACGAATTCGTTCACCATAAACACTCGATCCAAGTTCCGCTCTAATATCGTCCATTGTAATAAGACCACATTCAAGGTCGTCTCTCTGTTCGTCTGTAAGCATATCCTCTGTAATTTCTGTTTTCTGCGCGCCATTCAGCATATTTACTACAACTCCATACTCTTTGACAGATTCATCATCTACTGTAAATTTATGCTTGAGTGATTCTACTCTGCGTTTTGCTTTTTGGTCTGTATCTTCTGATGGAAGTGGAATTGTTACAGTAACTGGGACTGGGATATTACCTCTTCTATTGTTGTCGTATTCCATCATCCAGCCATTCACATAATATTTTTTCTTCTCATCTGCGCTCATCGTATCAAGACTTTCACTATTGAACAGGATGTTTACTGTTGCAGTTGAACTCTCTTCTGCATCATCCGCTGCAAGATAAATACGATTAGGCACATATGATTCATATACCCTTTCATTATTTTCAGAATATGAGTATTCCCCATTTCCACGAATAAAGAATTTTGCATCAGAATACTTCCCGCTATCAATTACCTTTTTGATAAACTCGGCAAAGTCCCATTTTGTAATAAATTCATGTCGCTTCTTTTTACTTTTTTCTAATGCCTCTGCAATTTGTGATTCATTTTCAAGACCTAAATCTTTTAATTCTTCATCCGTAAGACTTCTACCTTCTTTTAATCTTTCAGCAGCTTTCTCTAGCCCATATCTTCTTCCTGATTTCTCCAGATCAAAAACATATTTTTTAAATTCAGCAACTTCAGCAATCTTTGGAGAAGTAAGTCTTTCTTTAAAAGGAATTGTGATAGATTCACCTTTCTTTTTATTTCCAGATTCATCTACTGTTGCCTTTGTAAATGTATAAACTTCCCCGTGTCCATCTTCGAATGAACCATCATCAACTGCTAACATATGTCTGTTGTCCCCACAAGTCACATTGAACAAAAGTCTTCTTTTTACCCATCCTGAATCATATGTTTTTTCTTCCCACGGTTTAAATTTCTCTGTTTCCTTTGAGATACTAAGCTTTCCTGTCATTTCAAAATTCATAAAATAAATCTCCTTCTGTACATTAAATTTTGTATATATGAACGACTGAAATTCAGCCGGAATATAGAGTTGCTCTATGTAAAATCTATATAAACCCACGATTTTGGGTGCACTTAAGAAACTACTGAACTTACTCAGTAAAATTTTCAAAAAGTATTCAATTATAACCTTGAATTTTATTACCTATAAAGATTTGATATGCTATTTGTTTTAGAGTAATTAGAACAAGATGATCAAAAAAATTACATTACTACAGAATAGTCATTTGCAACTGATTCATATAATGTTGGGATCCAAAGCTCTGTTGCTTTATCTTTAGAATCTTTTAGATAACCTTCTTTGATATTGTTCTCTCCAAATAATTCTCTTGCTACCCTCCTTCTGCTTTTTGAACTTAAATAATACGCATATTCCTTTTCTTCCCATTCTGGTCTCTTAATTTTTACACCAGAATACTTCATCAAATCACAAGCTTGTCCAAATGTAATTGGTTGCTCTCGCTGCTTAAACTCCCATGATTCAATATAAATTTCAGCGCAGTTTGTATGAACCAGTTCATCATTATAAGTTTTCTCTACATATTTCATTTTTTCTACCACATTTGGATTAGTGATCATTTCAAGTTCTCCTGTCGGCATATGAATCCATAGCGTTAATGCCACACATTTTTCTTTCACCGATTCATAATCTCTAATCAACTCTTCTTTCTTTGTCATCTCTTTACTCCTTATATTTATTCACTTAATTTTGCTCTATAATTTGTTAAGATTTACGAACTGCCCGCACACCTCTTTTGTTTCAGAACAAGTTCCACCGTTCATCACATTCCACTCGCATTCGGCACACTCATTATGTTTGTTCTTTTTAAATCTAGATCTGTTATCATACAGGAATGCTAATGCAAATCCAACCACAAATCCTATAGCATGTGAAATAATTAATTCCATTTTAATTCACTTCACTCCAATCAATTCTTTGTCCGCATTTCGGACAAAAATCATATTCATCGTAATCAATTTCATAATACTCATTACAGTTTGGACATATCCATGTATCATAAATCAGATTTCCTTCTTGATCACATCCGTCACCTTCAATATCAGGCTCCTTTAGTAGCAATACCTGCTTAGGAGATAACTCTGTGTCTTCATATTCTGCTAGTTTTTCTATTGCATCGTATATGTATGGGCATTCTTTTACTGGAACATTACAATTCCAACAAATACTACACGTAGGACATTCACTATCTTTGTCTAAACAAACACCTAACTCTGTTATCCAGGTAAGCCTGTTCTCGCTATTTACCTCTTTCTCTTGTATGTTGGCAATCTCTCTTGCTAATTTTGCTTGACGTTTCCAATCATTCTTCACCTCACAACATAAGGAATATAACCCTCTATCGTCGTCTTCTTCGTATTTTTGTTCGCACATGTATTCCGCAATATTGCTATCCCAGTTTAGTGGACAATTGTAACAATTCTCATTTGTATATTCACAACAAAAACACCCATTTCTTATTGTAAAATTATTCTGTTCACAATACTCTTCTTTTAAATCGGCAATATTCTGACATGCCTTTTCTTCTTCGATCCTATCTGCTATCCAATTCCACATTTTTCTATGCCATAAAATTGCTTCTTCTCTCGTCAATTTCATACTTCTTATTCACCTATTTCTTTGAAAATATTAGCTATAAACTGCGTAACCACATATGGCTTAAATTTAGATCCTGCTGATTTTGGATGACCACCACCATCGTATTTTTTAGCAATCATACCTACATCAATATTATCTTTAATCGTCCTATAAGAAACTGAACATGTACCAGCATTTGCCATAGCAATGAAATCTAAATTCGGATTTCTATTACACAACTCATTTCCTAATTCACTAAAGTATTTCTCTGCAAATACAACTCCATACTTATATTCTCCGTCACAATTAATAATCATTTCATTTTCTTTCAAATCGATATATTTCTCGATTTCCTTTTGATTAAACTGTAATAACAATTCATCTTTTTTATCAAAGCTCAAGAACGATTTATTATTTCTGATCTTGTTTAAACACCATTTTACAAACTCATCTCTTCCATATAAATAGAGTAAGTCATTCATTTTTTTAGAAATAAGTCCTAAATTACCGATTTCTGTCCATCTCCAAGTATCATAGTTGGTTACAAGTTTTACAAAATCTTTCACATCCACCTTCAGATATTTATGTGCAACTAAGTATTCATAAAATAACTCTGTACCACATGTTTGCAATCCCTTTTTATTATTCACTGTTTCAACAGCACACCAATCATATTTGTTAAGATCTAATGCTGTTTTATGATGGTCAAATAATTTAAAATTATTCTTATATTTGTCATCAATCATAGCTGCTAAATCATCTTTAATACTGATGTCTGTAACAAAACATGTATCATGTTCTTTGTCCATCTTAGAAATATATTCTCTCACTAACAAATCTACTTCATCATAGTTACAATAAGTAATATCTACATTTTTACCAAATGTCAATTGTGCCAGAATCGCACAACCAATTCCATCTAAATCCTGGTGTGTGAATAATTTAATCATTCTCTCCATTCCTCCTTGTTATATTTCATTGTCAGCCAAACCTGTAAAGCCACTTCTATTGTCCTTCCTTTATTCTCCCACTTTCCATTTAACATACGCCATCTTTCCCATGCCCAAATGGATGGAGTAGAACCATCGTCTTTAACAATATTTGTATTATTACCAACACTACTAGCCCACTTGTCAAATGCTCTCCAAGCTGCCTTAAGAATTTTAGGACGTTCTCTCCCAGATGTTTTTATTCCAAAATATTCATATACAATTGCTGCAAGTTCTCTATCACTTAATCTTGTCAACTGTTCTTTTATATAATCTGCATTTGTCATGTCCATACCTACTGAATTTCAATTTCTGGAATCTCAATAAATTTCGATAGTAATCCTTCATGATAAAATACTTTATCGTTTTCAGTAACTTCTTCTCCATTAAACTTTCTCAGCACAAATGGCAAAACATAATTATTTAAGCATTTAAATTCATATTCTCTTTCAATAATATTTTTTACAATTTCCTTATAATATCCATTTGTTCCGGTAATTTTGCGTAAATAAAATAGTTCAATTCTAAATGGAATGTTGAAGTATCCTTTAATTTGCCATTCTATTAACTCTCTCTTTCTTATACAGTCTTCATATTTTCCCATATCAATAACAATTTCATCATTAGAGAAAAACGCAATATCACTAGCGGAATATCCTAATTCATCAATAAGAACTTCTAATACAAGCCCCATTAAATATTTTTCATAAGTCACTTGCCGTTTTGGGTTACAGTTTCCTAAAATAACTTGTCTAATATATTTGCTATTTACAATATGCTTATCCTCTGTATATCTTTCAATAAATTTTTCCCATGTATCTGCATTACTAAAAATACTTTTATCATAAAATTTTAATGCTGAAAAATTTGCCTTTCTCATATCAATACTAATAAACAGTTCCCCAACATTTGATGGTTTATAAATATCTTTGCTTGGAAGATCTTTATATTTTACTGAATATTTTCCCATATCTTCTTCATTAAATCTGTTGTAACCATCTGATAATTTTATATCGTTTATTGCAGTATCCTTTACTCGATTATATTCTTCAAGATAATCTTGCTCACACCTATATTTCTCTAATTCTCTCACGAAAATGTTCCATTTATCCAATGTATTATAATAGCTATCATATAATTGGAGTCTATCTGTAAAATACGGTTCCTTAAATAATTTCAATGGGATATTACAATCCTTGCAGAAACGTTCTTTTAATTTCTCAGAAACTTCCATTAAATATCTCCTTTCACGATTCTCTCATTTACGTACATTTTGAATTCCTCAATTCTCTTGTAGTCCGGCACACTCGGTAATGAAGTATTCTCTTTGGCATAATCAAATCTCTTTTCATATTCATTTAACAAGTCATAAAATCCAGAAATTGGCTGCCTGTTACTATCAAGATACCCTCCGTTTCGTATGCTCATAAGTAAATCATGTTCGTTTTCTCGATAAGTAATAATTTCTTCTTTTTCAAGAATATCAATGCACATCATGTATAATCTGATCAAATGCGCCATATGCTTTCCAAGTTTGTCCTTGTTCATTGCTTTTTCGTTTCGTCTACCGATTTTGTTATAGCTACTTACAATTGCTTTCATCTCATTCCACATACCAGTCCAATCTCTTAATGGATAATGTTTTAAATCAATATCCATAAAAATTTCAGCGTCATAACCTTCCTGCACTGCTTTATCTGTATAAAGATTGAGTGATCCATCATTCATTGGGAAGTAACGGTTTTTAAAATCATAACTTGCATTGTTAATTGACTTTAAAATATACTCTTCATTTTGTGCTTGTCCAACTAATCTAGCCGCTTTGTTTTCCATACGTCTTAATTGACTTGAAGCGTATCCTGCAAAAGAATTAATACAAATCTTGGATAAGAACATTTTTCTATTATTTAACAATTCTCTTCCAACATCAGACAAATATAAATAATGTTCAGGTTTACATCCTAAAATTTCAATAGTGTTAGGATTATTTGATTTTAGTAATTGTAAAATTTTATTGAGTGAATAAACTGTTGTATCTGTATCAATCTCTACAACCTGTTCAAAGTCTTTTCCAAGAAGAATTTCCTCTTTACTATTTAAAGCAACTCCTCTTACGTCTAAATCACTGTCCTCTTTATCCATTCCATATGCGTGACTGCCGCCAAGCGTAAGTAAAAGAATATTGTTACCTAAGTGCTCATTCTCTTTTAAGAAATCATATTCTTGTTTCTTTATCGTTTCTTTAATTTGTTTCAGATTCATACTCTTTCCCTATTATTATATTTCTCTGCTAATTCTTTTTATAAATATCACAACAACTACAATTACATGGCATAGGTATATATTCCCATTCTTTAGATTGCAACATTATATTATTTATATAAACAGGCTTATGTTTTTGATTTTCATTATAAATAAATGAACCATCTCTATAGTCCGCTTCAACAAATTTTTCACACATATGCGAAAATCTAATAGCTCCTTTTCTTCGACCGTCAATCATTCGAATATATCCACCATTTTTGTAGGCTTTATTTAATAATTTTCCTATTTTCATATTATCCCTTCTCATTTATAACAAAACTAAATTTTCAAGCCTATTCCCATCTAAGCCCAGCCAAATATTCAATGATTTGAAATGCTCTGCATACTACAAATGTCGTAACTGTTAATTCTAAATTGAAATCTATAGAGAAAATCATCATCAATAATTTCATTGCTCCACATACGATTAAACATTGAATTAAATAGATAATGGCTATTGTAACCAATGCCGGAAAGTCCTTAATTTTAAATTCATTTTTCTTATGCATTTCTTTTACTCCGTTTTCTTTTTGCTCTTTAAAATACTTTTCGAATTCAAAAATAAATAGCTTCGATCTTTCAAATTTACAATGTAATTGTCTTCAATAATATATCTATCACAGATTTTTCCCACGTTGCGAGATGTGATATATAAAATATTTTCATCATTCTCATCAATACGCACATCGACATTCTCCTGCACATATAAGTCATTGATTTTGTATTCTTTATTATCTTTATAGATATATGTACATATTTCTTCATTAATAGATATCCATCCATCATCGTCAATTGATATTTGTGGACAAAATACTATTACATCTTCTGTTTTTGTATGTAGTAGCATTTGCTTCAATAAAGCGATTTCTTTCTTTAGTGCGTCGATTTTCTTTTTTAACTCACTTAGCTCTTTATTCCCATCATCAATTTTTTTCTTACTAATCCACATAATCAATCCTCAATTCCTAAATAATATTTCTTTAAGCGTTCCTCTCCAATATAGTCAATTGCCTGTTCCGCAATCTCTTTTGATGAAAAATATATACAATGAGTTCTAAGTACGGTGTCATACACTACGCCGATATTTTTCATCACATAATTATAGTAAATAAACCATTTATTTTGATTTCTATTTTTCCAATCAATTTGATACTCATTATTTTCTTCTGCGAATCGTCGAAGCTCTGTTTCTACTTTTACTTTTTCTAAAGCAAACTCCGCTTCTTCTTTTGTTTGAAAACAATTCCCTATTCCATAATACCTATTATCCGTGCTGTCATTATTCCACTTATGGTAATTAATTCTGCCATGTCCAGATATGTAAAAATATGTTTCATTATTTTCAGGTTTCCAAACCTTTCTCTTACATCCATTCGACTTCTTGATAAGTTTCATCAACTGTTCTCTTTCTTCCTCCGAAAGATTTTCCATATTTACAGTAATATTATTCTCCATAGATACTTACACCTCTTCGTTTAAATCAATTTTTACATTCTGCCATTTCTTATAAGCGTCCAAATATAATTCATTTTTATCACCGTTATATGTAAGTTCGTAATACATTCTGTCAGAAATATTTGTATTTAATAATGCCTTATGATTTTTCAGCGTCTTACTACAATACCAAACTACATAAACATCTTCCTGGGTAATAAGTACGTTATTTGTTTTATCTGAATATTCATTGAAATATTTCACTACATTTTCCTTACATAGTCCAATAAATTTTTCACTATTCATAATCTTACTTTCCTTCTTCTTTTCTAAATTTTTTTACAAGCTCTCTCGTATCTTCTAATATCTTTTTTAATTCTAAATATGATCGGTTTGGCTTAGATTCTTCATCATGGTCTCTTGTAAACGATACACATTTACCATTTGACTTATCTTCTACAATCAAAAATTCTGCTTTATCTTTAATTGCTTCAAACTGCTCGTGCCAAACTCTTACATGTCTTACATTACTAAAATCTAACCCTGATGGTACTGACATATTATTCACCTCCTACGAAACGAAAGTTTCATCTTAATATTTTTCTAAATACTGCATATAGCTGTGACACCATATGCAGCTAAATTTATAATATTTCTTCCAATGTATCTGAAATTCTATGGAAAATACCGTCAAATTTATTATTTACATCTTCATAAATATATCCAATAAATACTGTGATAAATCCAAGTGCTCCAAGAATTATTGCCAGCATCAATACACAACCTGCAATATCAAATAATAAACTAAGCATATTATTCACCGTCTTTCACAACCGCATTTGCACCCTGGGTAGTCACCCATCCGTGCTGTAATCTTGCTTCGGCTTCTTTCATACGAATTAACTCGTCTGTAATAGATTCAGATTTTAATCTATTCGCTTCTGCCTCTGCTTTTGCTTTCGTAACTTCAATTTGTGCATCAGCTTCAGCCTGGATTCTTTCAGTTTCTTTCTGTACTTTTACTTTCTCCTGCTCTGCCTCTGCCTGTTGTTTTTCTTGGAGAGCCTTTACTCTCGCATCAATGGATTCTTTCAGCTTGTCGTCAGGATGTACATCAATAATAGAAGCGTCAAGAACCTCGACTCCAAATGACCGTGTAAACTCTTTATTTAGATAATCAGTTAGCTTATTGTTAATCTCAGATCTATTCCCGCTATAGATTTGCATCATACTGTAATTAGTCGTGATTTCAGAGATTTTTGATTTTAATACTGTTTTTACCCTTTGCTCAACAATATCTTCTCCATTCATTCCCTTAAACTTTTTATATGTATCAACAACTTCTTCTGGTCTATATCTGTATGACATTTGAAAACTAATTGAGATACTTGCATCATCAGATGTTGCTACTTTAAATGAATCATCACCTTCGCTACCTTCTCTCTTATCTTTAGAAAGAATCAATTGTTCATTTCCAATTGTAAATTCTTTTACTTTTAAAAATGGATTAATAAAATGATACCCTTGACTTAACGTTTCATCCTTAACACCACCTTTCATAGAATACACAACCCCAACTTTTCCAGTATCAATTTTCTTAAATGACTTAACTGTGAAGAAACCTCCTACAACCGCTGCGACTACAACAACTCCTACTACAAATCCTTTTTTACTCATGTTTTTCTTTCTCCTTTTCATTTGTTTTTTCTTTACTAATGTCCTTATTTAATTTTTCATCATCTCTTTTCATTGCATTCACAACTTTATTACCGATGTAAACCACCAACAAAGTTGCAATCGCAAATCCCATTGCTGCAAGTAAAAATATTACCCACATGTCTTTACTCTCCTTTTTCTTTTTCTTTATGTAAATCGCCAATTTCTTTCATGGCGCGTACATACGCTTCTTTCTGAATATTGATTGCTCTCTCACGTTTCTTCTTATCACGTTTTACTTTTCTCTCATAAGTTAATTTCTTTTGCAATTCTTCTTCATATTTCTTATTCTCTTCTTCAATAAGTTTTCTATTATGATCTTTAATCGCTTTATCAACCATCTTCACATATTTCTTCTGATAAGATAATTCAGTTGCCATATGCTCAATTCCTTCTAACGTATATTTCTCTTTATACATCTTTTTTGATAAAGCAACGAATAAACCTCTCCGTAAATCAAATTTATCCTTATCGTCACAAACGACTTTCTCCTGTGTGTTATCACTAAAAGACACTCGAATCACTTTATTTCTTGCTAAAATTTCGTAACTGGAAATTTTAATGTTATTACCATCCTCGTATGCCGATGATTCAAAAAATTTTATTTCACTACATATCTCCTTACATAGTTCATAAGCTGTCTTTGTTCTACAAAAATCTTTCTCCATTTTCATTCTCCTATTCTATCTGTTTTATAATTCATATAACAAGATAAGTCAAAAAATAATAAAGCCTTCACAGGCTCAAATATTTACTCTCTCACATATCCAACTAATTTGTTACAACACCATGTTTCAATATTGTCTACATCGGTTAGACTCAGTGGTTCGTCAATCAGAGCCACTTCGTATCTACAACCTTTTAAATGTCTACCCTCTACTACAATTGCTTTTGGTTTTCTCTTTTTAAAATATTGAGGTAGATATTTCGGCACATCCTCTTCTATAAACCTCTTACACATGTTATTTTTGACAAACACAGGAATATCATATTTTGCTGATAGTCTAGCCACTGAAACAGATTTGCCAATTCCACGATCATATCTCGTTGTATAATTTACCCAACTATCTTTTTTATTTTTTAGCACCTGATCTAAGTAGTATTTTAATTCCAAATATGTAGATTCATATTTTAACCGATATGATAAATAGCTGCATAACTTATATAATTTCATCTCTATCTGAACCATCCTCTTTTTCTTTATTCGACTTTTTGTCCACACCAATGTTTGCAATTTTGTAAAGAATATCGTACAACCATTTTTGAAAATTATATTTTTTCGATTCAAATTTATATGTTATACAACAAAGCAATATAATAATTGGTGAAAACCAACCACTCAATATAGAAAGTCCAAGGTCTTCTCCTATTTCGAAATTTTTTAAAACTCTGGGATCATATTTGCTTTTTCTTAAGTAACTAAACATCAAAAATAACCATGAAATAAATCCAACTAATATCCATGACATAACAATAAAAATAATTTTAAACATTCTTCACTCTCCCGTTACAGTATAAAACCAAGAATTTATTTTGTAATAATTTCCAAAATCATATTTGACATAGGATTACTATCCATTTTTTTACTCTTGATCAAATCCAAAATATAAGCAACTTCTTTTTCACATTCAGGGCATAAATCTTTTTGCTTAGAATTAGTTGTTACACTTTGAAAAGATCCAACGGATAGTTCCGGCAATACATAATCCGGTGTATGTTCACACTCTTTGCCACATAGATCACAATAGTATTTTTCTTCAACTTTTTTCATAATTTAACTCTCCATTTCTTCAAGTATTTCTCTTATCTCTTTATTTTGTTCTTGTCTTAATTTTGATTTGAACATTCTTCGATTTTTCTTTTTCATTTTAGACCATCCATTATGGTTATTTGCCCAGCATGCATACTGTTTGCTAAACCACGACTGTCCATATTCTGAAAATTGTCTTCGAGAGACTTCATTCGACTTTTTCATTTATTCACCTCAGATTTCAATATAATTCCATCTTTTCTTATCTTCATATTTCCATTGAATTTGTCCTTGGTAAATTCTTGTTTCTATATTCTCTACATTGTCCATGCCAAGGATAAATTCTCTATAAACATCAATATCTCTTTCGTCCAAAGAGTGAATGGTTTTAAAAATATTTAAATTCTTACAAATATGTTCTACTGACCATTCATAATCTGTTAACGACAATTGTCTTTTAAATTCTTTCGTATTCTTATCTACTTCGGACTTCGCTTCTTCATATGTAAAATAGACTTTATCTGGACGGATTGAAACATGATCAATATGATGCTGCCACATAGGATACCTTTTAACAATTCTATATCCTTCTATTGTAATATCCGCTTCAATATTTCCATGAAAGATTGTGCAGTCTTTTACCAAGTATCCAAGGTCATAAGCCTTTTTAATTGTTTCTGGCTTCTTAAAATCAATAGGATGACTTATTTCTTCACTTGTCAAAACAGCATATGTAATTTCGAATAACTTAGTATCATATGTCCAGTCTTTTGGTAATTTCTTATACTTAGTTTGACTCTCAAATTCATCAATCGGAATACCATTCACAAGTCTTCTTTCTCTTCCTGCTAAATAATCAATCACCACCGCATCAGAAAATTGTTCATCTACCATTCCATTCTTTACGAGATATTCACCTCTACCATTATTATGACACCAATAAACAATGTCACCATTTTTAAATCTTTTCTCAAACCCCTTTTTCATATATTGCCCCTATCCATTAATCTTTTTTACTTGAATAGCTTCCATTTCTTCATTAGAAACTTCAATCATATCAACTTTATATCCTAATTGTCTTAGTAGCATTAACCAATCCCAGTTGCTTAAGCTATGAACACTAGTCTCAAAATCATCGCCATATTTCAGAATACTACGGTCGCCAGATCTACTTGTTGTTATTGTGATTGTCTTTGAGTCGTTATCATCACTATCTGATTTAAAGTAATCTTCTTTTGTCAAATAACCTAAGACTCCATTAAGCCCAGCCGCTTTGACAATTTTTACAGCCATAGAAACAGGAATATAATTTTCACACTTGCCATTTTCATTTTTCAGAATTCCCTTGTATTTCCCGTAATCTTCTAGTTGGTCAACAACCATATCCATATCAAAAGCCACCGGTTGCTTATCAATCAAATCATCAATATAACCAACCCCAATTGATAATTGACCAGAAGAAAATCCTGTTTCTTTTACAAACTGTTCCACTAATTTTTGTTTATTAATAAATTGCTTGCTCATATTTTTATTCTCCTAATGAAATCTCTCTTTCAAATAATCTCTTGTCTAATTGTTCTATTATCTCTAGGATTGTCTGCCGTATGTAATTCAGCGTCCACTTTATAAACATTTAAATTAAAATATGATTCGTCATAAATAAACCCATCCAATAAATTTACAGCGTAATCTTTTGTCACACCCAAATTTGTATTTGCAATTTTCATATAGTAATTTTCCTTGTAACGAAACACTTCTCCATGATGAATGCTTTTCATAGGAATCATTATTTTCTTATTACATACAATCCTCATATTTCTATTTACCTCCATTTTCTAACAGAATAATCTTAGCTGCTTGATGCATAATGATATTTTTTAATGTATCCATTTCTTTGTAAACCTTATGTTTATATGTAGTCATGTCCATATTGTTTTTTAATAAAGAACAAATACATTCCATACATTCTGTCATATCATCAAGTGTAATATCTGACTGACAACCGTTTTCTACTGTCAAATATAATTCATATAGATTCCAGTTATGCTGTTTAATTGTATTTAAATCTTCTTCGGATAATTTACTCATTACTCACACCTTCTTTTACCACATTCGTTAAACTTAATCCCATATCTCTGCTTTTAACTTGTTACATACTTCTTCATAGATGTCTCCGTCCATGGAAGTCAGCTTCCCATCCTTACTCGCAGCGTAACCAATGAATATGGAATTTCCGCAATATTTCTCTTTATCTTTTGGCATCTTTAATCTATATTCTTAATTAGATCTTTAACTTTCATATTTTTTCACATTCTTCCAATATATATACCCTCTACCCAAACATATCTGTATGTATATCTCTTTCTCTAATTACTTCAGACAACTTACATAATCCTAACTGCGTATCAATATGATAACAACCTACAAACCTTGGTAAACTAAGGTCATCTACAATATCCTTAGACGACTTTATATATTCCTCAATCGAAGATTTATTTATTAATTCCCTTAGTTCCTGATTGTATACTGGATTATAAGATTCCTTATCAGGCTCTACATTACCTGCATGACCACCTGCTCGAATCTGTAAATCTTTATAATTTTCATAAATATATTTAGCAACTTCTAAAGGCATATCACCCTCACATACCCAGTATGTCCATGCTCGATAAAACCTGAATCCATTTAATATTCCTATATGCTTTGTCTTTACCTCTGTGTCCATCCATGCTGGAAGTTTAAACACTGGTATCTTAGCGATTTCCAATTCTTCTTTTACCCTTTTATCAACCTTCCTATCATATAGGTTTCTTGCCAAATTCTCCAAAATATTCCACCTCGTTTTGTTTCTTATAATAAAATTGTAATCAATCTGTTCTTAACATTCCATTTTTATCTTAATATCTTTTACAAGGTTTTACATCCAATTTCATGATGTGTGTTGTAAATTCCGGTAAATACATATTTTTGTTATCACATTTTAATAGTTCCATTTTTCTGTTTCCAGTAGGGAAACTTCTTGTAACCAAATAGTATTTACCTATTTCCAAATACAACGAATGATCATGACCAAATCTGTTTCTTAATACATCATTCCATTTATCTTCTCGAAAATCTAATTTGATTCCATTATTTAATAATATTTCTCGTTTGTTCTTTTTTGCTTCTTTTACGCTATTTAATAGTTTTTATATCGACTTATAAAAACAAAATTACATCACCTACTCTTCAATTTTTGTATTTTTTATATCTGTTAATATATTTGTTGCTAATAAATATAATTTCTTTTGTGTAATATTAATTGCTTTTTCTAAAGCTCTTTCAAAAGTCATATATTTTAAATTAATTCTTATACAATCATCATATAATTCTGGAAGAAAATATAAATATGAATAATCCAAACCTATTAATGGCAGTCTGTATTCTGCAATTAATTTACCATTAATATAAAAATCATACTCTCCATACACGTATCTTCCATTAACTCTATGTTTTTTTATTTCCATTCTTACCACCATAATTCAGTTCTATTTGTATTTTATTTTATGAAATACTTCTCGGCATCTTCTATATGTGTATCATATGGTTTTCTATTTCCTATCTTGAAAATAATAACCACTATAATTTCTTTTATGGTTAAAAATATATCTTTGCGTCATTAGATGTATGTACATCATTAGGTTTGATAATGACTTTTCGTGAAAAGAAATATCTGTTGTCACTCACAAGAACATACATAAATGTCATCTTTTCAAAATCATCAACAATCTTGCCTGCCATATGACCAAAGAAAATTGCATCCTTATTCAAAGGTTTAAAACAACATAGTCTACCAAGAGGAATTTCACATTCGATCACATCTTTATTTTCCTTTTTTTTGCTATGCTCAAATGCTCTTAATTCCTCTTTTGACAACCATTTAATCCATGCACCACAATCACTACAATACAATCCCGTATTGTTACCCTTTTGATCAGTATATAAATCTGTGCTACCACATTTTTTACAACAATTTTGATACATTTATTTACCTCTTTTCTTTCATGAAACTATTCTTTCATCTGAAATATTTTTGTCCCAACTCCTTCAACACAAACCTGACAAACAGCTTGTCTTATCCAGCATCTATTGCAACATTTATTAAACCATCTTTCGATTTCATCAAAATCTCCATAATCTCTCAAATCGCCAAATATAGATACTGTTGTTGAGGCTAAACTTGACTCATCTTCGCTATGCCAAATGCTTCTTTCTAAAGTTCCTTCTGAACCAATTGGAAGATATTTTTCTTTATTCTTTATTTCATAATTTTCATCGTATTCGATACTACTCATACCTTTGTAACTAACTCTTTTCCCAAACATCTCAATAATTTGTTCGTCCGATATTCTTCCAATACTATTCAATCGGAAGATTGCATTTACATGTGTCCATTGACTCATAATTTTCACCTCTTAAAATTAACCTTTTATTAAATCCATCTTACTTACACCAAGAACCGTTGCAATTTCTTTTAATCCATAAGGACAGACCATTAATTCTCCTGATAATATTCTTTCAATGTCATTTCTTGAAAAAAATGTATTTGATACAATATCCATAACTGTTACATGTTTCTCTTCCATATATCTCATTATGTTGCTTGCAATTACCATAATCATTAACCTTTCATATTTTTTATAAACTCTTTGTATTTTCTTGTATACTCATAAGAATCTTTGAATATATTACAAACAGCCTTATGTAATTTTGGCTCATAGTTATTTACTACATTTAATTCAAATTCAAAATCTCTTCCAAATGGACATCCTACACATCCAGTTCTTTTCAAACCATATTCTGTATAACATTTGCTATGTGTAATTCCATACGCATTTTCATAATCAATCTTATCTTGATCTCTGTACCAGAAAATTGGTCTATAATTATCGTAATCACCATCAGTATCATCAAAACAGTTTTTATAAGCTGCCGATCTAGCGCCTCCCTCTGATTTTCTGACTCCAAAAATATTAAGATCATATCCATTATTTTTAATCATGTCATGAGATATTTTTTTTCTTTGCATATGTACAACACTTATTTGATATATTAAATTCAGGTGGGTTTTCAACTATAAATTCCTTCAGATACTTATTTCTTGAAATGTTAAATGAAGACTTGTCCCCGTTTGCATTACACCACCACGACAAAGCAGATTTACATTTTGGGTATTTCTGTATCAAAACATCAAATTTTTCATTTTCCCATTTAAATCCATGCTTCTGTAATCTTGACATATACTCACTTACATTCTTCGAGATAAAAGGTTGTCCATACTTCTTACAACTTGTAGGAATAGGCTTAATCGCTTTTTTACGAATAAACTTTATATTATATTTTCTCTCAAGATATTCCAAATGGTCTTTTGTCGCTTGATATTCAAGTCCAGTATCAAACCAAACGTAATCAACCTTGTTGTCTTTATCACACCTCCAAACAATATCCAACATAATATCGCTGTCAGATCCACCTGAAATACTACACAATATTTTTTTATATTTAGGACTATTAATAATCGCCCACGCTCTAATAAGATTGTCTAAAATCGTTTGGTTTTGTGGGCATCCATCAATTAATTCTATGATTGAATTCGCTTTTTGTGGAATATATGTCATCAATTTAAAGTTCACCATAGTAGCTGCGCAGCTTTACTCACATGTGAACACTTATCCTTTCTTCTGTTTTGTAATTACTATTTATATATTCTCTTTTACAAAGTTCATTATTTTAAATTCATTCTAATCGGCAATAACACTGTTGTCCTTTCACACAAAAAAGGTTTATCTTTTGAGCAAAATTTATTATGATCCATATCATATTCATTCAATACGATCAGATTTCCAACAGTATAATGAACTGTATCATTACTCTTTGGTTCACCTATATTTTTGTTATATGTTTTGCCTAAAATTACATTATATATACAATCATTAATAAGTTCTAATTCAAACAGAAGTGTTCCGTCATGTACACTACTAGCCGATGTGAAATAATCAAATTTTTCTTCCGGATTAATTGTTAAATTGATTGTAATATCGATATTCTGTCCATCTTCAAGTTCTTTTCGAATAAGCCAGCTCCTACGATTTTTTAATACGTTTGTAAAAAATTTTTCTGAATCAATTTCAATTGCATCTGTCCAATTCCTATCGGCAAAAGATGATCTGAATTTATCGGACGCAATTCTTTTACAAAACTTTAATGATTTGCTCATAATTTTAAATACTCCATAAAATCATCTATTCTTTTTTCTGCATTTATGATTTCTAATTCTGGCATAAGTTTACTCTCTTTATCATTCAGTCTTCTTCCTCTGACACTCCGTTTAGTTTTCTTATACGGCATACTTTCAATACTGTTTCCATTTTTAAATTTCATTTCCATATACTTATATATCCTTTTTTATAATACAATTCCTTCCATAACCGCTCTCGCCTCAAGAACTGCAATATAATCTGTCATTGCTTTAATCTGCATATTATATGTACTTCTTGGACAAGTCGGTTCAAAATTCAACTCTCCTCTATCCCATTTATCCAACATATTCATTAATCCTTTATATCTAATTACAAGCTGTTTATATTCAGCGACAAACCGATCTCTATAATCTTCGCTGTTCATCAATTCTACTGTATCTTTTAATGTCTCAATCATCATTATCCCTCCAAATAAAAACAAATTTTGTTTTATACTTCATACTGTTACAAATTAAAAAGTTTATAATCTTCCCATTGGTATCCATTTCCATACGGAACAATATTCGAATACAATTGAGAAATGGTCGTGTTACTCGCATCAATCCACGCTTTTCTCCACCGGTATCCTCTTGCTCCAAGATAAGGTGCAACTATAATCCATTCTTCTGCATCGCTGAATCTGATTTCTGAACGGATATAAGCTGATTTTGAAATACGTTTATATACCGTTTCAATTCCAGATTCGTTTTTATCGTTTTCAATTTCTAATAACTTATTTATCCCAACACCTATATTGCTTGTATAAACAATACATTTTACGACTTGATTACTACATGCTCCTTGCATCTTCGAAACACTCCTCAATAAAATCCATTTCACCATTTTCACAGAGAAAATTATATTGATCTATCCAACCCTGTGCGGATAAATTGCCACATCTTTTCAATTGTTCTCTATAGTTTCTATTAAAGGCAAGTCGTGATATCCCAAATTTATACTCTGCAATTGTTTGTATCATTTTATATGTAAGAATAGAATTTTTGTTAGACAGTCTTCTGATTCTAGGATCTGAATATATAAACGCCTCAGTATTGTCTCCTACTCTTCTTTCATCAGTCAATGACCTATCATATAGTTCTGTTGTCGCTATGTAATAACATGTTAATTTAAAGCAAATATCCTCTATATTATCTTTTGATATTTGTTCTATATATTTAATAGTCGGCTGTTCATCAATCGCTTCAACAATAAGATCTACTGGAAATGTTTCACGTCCATGATTCATACTTGCTCTTAACGAATCAATCAACTTATCTGCATCAATCAGTCTTGTTTTCATTCATTTTCTCCTTATGAAACGTGAGTTTTATTCTATTATTAAGCCTTTAAATATATGTTTAACTACGGGTAACGTCCATGCATTGCCACACATACTACATCTTTTCGTATACGATATTTTTCTTCCATTAACTTCTACATTTGTATAATTATCAGGCAGTCCCTGTAATCTTTCATATTCAAGCTCTGTTAATTTTCTTGGTCTACCATGATCCAAAACTTTCTTTTCATGATAACCGCCATTTATACAAGTCAATGTGGCACATTTAAACTTGGGATTATAGATACGTCTATTCATCTCCATTGAATTGACTTTCAGCTCTGCACATACTTTTTTATCCATATTTAAAATCTCAAAATCTTTCTTATAAAAGTATTTTTCGTCAACACGCTTCTCCATAATATCGCTTAAAACCAATGAATTCATCTCTGGAATTGCAGGAATTGGAATGTTTGTCCAATAATATCTTTCCCTGTCTTGCGCTGAAAATTTATTACTATTGATTAAAACGCCTTCAACTCCCATAATTCTATTTAATTCTTTTAGATCTTTATCGTCAGACGGTACAACATTTTCTGCCATAAACCATTTGGGCTGTATCTCGTCCAATGCTCTACGAAGCTCGTATACAATACCTGATTTCCCAAGCAATCCATTATTTACATTCTTGTCTTCAATACGAACTCTTGATAAAGATTGGCAACACATGCCTCCAATAACTAAATCAAATCCTTTAAATTTAGAAAAATCTTCTCCAATCAGGTCGCCGTGATGTACTATGAACGGAAAATGATATGAAGAAACTGCAATAGCCTCTGGCAGAATTTCATATGTATGATATTCTTCAATTGGAATATCTAACTGCTGCAATGCCAATAATCCTGTCTCAATCCCTCCACACAAACTTAAAACTTTTAAACCTTTGCCTGAATTATATTTTTTATAATCTGTACTCAAATACCTCTGTTTTTAGAGGTGCGTACACACATTTTACCTAGGATTACTCCTTTTCCTTTCGTTTATTTATCTATGTATATACATTTTTTATCCGGATGAAAAATATATTTTATCTTGTAGATCTACAATTTATTATTCTCTCTTCTACTCTCCAATTGTAATAACTGTATGTTCAGGAATTACAACTTCTGGAATTACTTTTTTAACAATCTGTTCTGCTCTAAATTCGTTTTCATAATCATATTCAGTAAAATATGAACCACTTATCGTAATACCGTTTACAATGCAAACATCGTATTTCTCAATAACATTGCGATCGTTATCTAGTTTACAAAGTAAACCATACTCTTCTTTATACTGATATTTGCCACCATCATCCCAATCAGACTCTAATAATGCTTCAGTGCTATATCTTCACCATTAAACTCACAACCAACATATTCTAACCATGTGACTTCATCAAATTGTTTCACAATTTCTTTTGCTTCTTCCAAATCCATGTGTTTTAATTCTTCGAAATTTACATTTTCAAATTCAATCATTTTCTTGCTCCTTATCTATAATTTTTATAATACTCGTTAGTAATTCTGTAACTTCATCTAAAGAACCACTTAATGATTCGCCTGTTGTTTTAATTTGATAATTCCATTCATCCTTACGAGCCAATTCAACAGGTCTTCCATAATATAAAACAGTTCCTTGAGACACTGTTACGTCTTCATACTTTGAATAATAATCTTCTTTTAGAATTTTTAATTGTTTCTGACATCCTTTGTTATACGATTTAACTTTTGGATCATACAGCGAAACATACTTGTCTTCCCCATAATCAATCGGTTTAAATTTATTTACAACAAGCAGCACACCATCTGTAATCCTATATAAATCCTGATATTCTGTTTCAGCTAAAATTTCTACCATTTTAATACCTCAAAACCAAAACAATTCTTTACATTGTCTTTGCAAAATCTTCTAATTCTTTTTGTAATAATTTAATTACTAATCTATATTCTGCTAATTTTAGTCCTCTGTCTAAATTGAATTTATCTTCACTATGACAAGATGATTCTGCAATAACAAATGTGCCATCTTCACAAAGATATTTAACTCTAATTTTTTTACCATTATGTCTGTAATAAATAATTGTTGAAATATAATCTCCGTTTAAATTCTCATAAAACAAACTTTTGATTTTCCAAGAACTCCATTCACGTTTTGTCTCCTGAACTAATTCAAAATATTTTTCAAATTCGTTATAAGACATACAACCTAAATGCATTCCATTTTTACCAAATCTAAAACTAATAACTCCATTTTCATCTACATTAATAACTTCACAGATTTCTCCAATGTTATCAAACATTCCCATCTTTTTTACTAGTTTTATCTTATCTCCTTTAATCGTGCTGCCATCTCCTCTCTTTTATTTGAAAACTTTTTATTCCACTCTTCTACTACTTTATTCTCTTCTTCTGTTGTATCTCTATTAAATTTCCCTTTAGCTTGTACAATAGTTTCTGTATATGCATTCACTTCAATAGTTACCAGGCTCTTATCTAAACTATCTCTTTTCCTTAAAAATAAAATATGACATTTCCCATTGATAACATCATCAATATAAGAAGCAACACAATTATTCTGTTGAACAGCTTCATCTTTAATATCTTGAGTACATTTCGGATATACAAATTGATATCCTTTATATGCAAACTCATAATCTTTTCTAATTCTTTTATTAAATAATTCTTCTGGAAATTCCTGTTTCAAACGACTATAATTTCTACAAGCAATTTTATGAGTTGTCAAAAAATTTCTTGGGTATTTATCAAACTTATTACTGATTACACTCATCATTTTCACATAATCATATAGCTCTCTTATGATATCTCTATTATCTAATGCTTCATAGGTCATCAATGAATCAATATATATAAGAAGTGATTTTGGATTGTAATTATATACATCAATCAAATAGTTAAATATAGATTGATAATTTGGATTTCTGTAATCACCAAAGTTCTTTCCGTATGTAAACACATCAATAAGGTTTTCATTTGTTAATGACATAAAATCCATTTGAAACGCAATATAATGTGCATCAACATTGTGTTTCCAATTTTTAACTAATAACTCTGACAGTTGTATTTCTTTCTCTTTTGCAATTTTAATAAGTGACTTTGGGATATCATTCAATGAATACTTAAAATTTGTTGGTATTTGACTTGCTTTTAAGCCTGATGAAAATAGTTGTTCTAAATGCTTATTTTCATTAATCATAGAAAGAAATGTTCCAGAATTGCGTATATATTTACTATATTTTTTATATATGTATTTTAAAAACTCTGAGTAGTTTTTGTCTTCGCATGATTCAATAATATCTTTAATCTTTATATCTTTAAGTTGTCGCTGCAAACCTTTTACTGGCTTACCATTTAAACCAATACCTGTTTTATTTGCTAAATCATATTTAACATTTTTACCTTCTAATTCAAAAACAAGGTATTGTTTATCTTTGTATACTTTAATTATTCTCACCACCTAATTTATGATTGTTTACTTTTAAAATCCTGTCTGTCTTGTTTCAAAATTGATATTCCCTCTTCCAACAACGATTACAGAATCATCTTCCCACTTTTCACCCTTACTGTGGAACTCTGTATCGTCTTCATAGACACCATCTGTATGGATAATTTCAAAATCAATTTCTCCGTCAAAATCTTTGATTAATGTCGTTGTCCACGGACGTTCAATATGATAGTTAAAATCTGGATTATACTTTAAAACTTCATCAAGTAAAAACACTCCAACCATTCCGGCATCAGCACAGAACTCTCCAAGCTCTTCATGGGTATCTGCATCGTAAGTAGTACAAGACCAGTCTCCATACAATGTGTCTCTACAAATATAATTTTTAATTCCTAACACTTCCATATCTTCCCCATAGTTGCATAGTTCCCAATCAGAATCATTATTTTTTCTATATTCCTGAAGTGCTGCTTCATATCTTTTATTCTCTTCTTCATACTGTTCAGATTTATGAATCCATTCTTCTAATAAAAACTCTTCTGGAAAACCAGTATCTTCTTCTAACGCTTTAATTTCGTTTTCATCCATTTTTCTGTAATCTGGATAATATTTCTCTCTACTATGAGAAAAATAATCTTTTGCTTTAGGATATTCTCCTACCTCTTTCTTTTCTTTGCAGATATAACATGGATCTGTGATAATAATATTTCCTTTAAATCTCATCTTCTCTCCTTCTCACACCATTCAAAAAAGTCATACATACCGTGATTTCTAATACCATCTGATTTTCTTTTCAAAAACGGTATTAACTCATGCATAAAACTATTTACCCCACCAATATTCAATTCATAAACATAATTTGAGAGCGCATAAAAGATATACTCTGCAACATCTTTTCTACCGGCTGCTCTTGATTCCGCTTTCATTTCATCAAGTTCTTCTTCTGATAGCTCGTAAAACACCTTAGAACTAACAATATTTTTCTCTATCTTTTTCAAAACAAAAATTGCCTCAACATACTATTTGAAAATTGTAATTCAATTCATTCTATTTTGGTTTAAGCATTAATTACTTTGAACATGGATTTTAGAACAACATCAACGTCTCCTTCAAGGTATTTTTCTCCTTCATACCAGATCTCCATTTTTTTTGTATTTCCTTCTGAACTATTGTTAATCACAACCGCCCGTGTTCCTTTTTTATAAAAATATGTATCTTCGATAAGTTCTACTAAATCACCAATTTCAAATACATTTGCTTTTTTCATTCTATTTTTACTCATACGTAATCCAATCCTTTTCATATGTTTTCACTGACATTTGCGTCCGAAAATATATTATTCTCTAATTTTATTAGTTAACCCCACATAAAACATTTTATCTTGTTCCCACACCATCCATATATAAAACTGTTCCACTCGGAATATACAAATCATATTCGTTTCCATACACTAAATGAGTTCTTTTTATTTTTATATAAGGTGTTTTATTTGTATAATTGATAGTTACTCTTCCTTTTAATGTGTATAATCTGTTTCCATAACATACATTGATAATTTCGTAGCAATGTGCCGGAGTATTAGATGATACAGTATTATATGAAACGTAATTACCTTCGTTATCTATTGATTGTAGATCATATGTATAATTTTCACTCCATGCCATACAACTGACACACTTAATACACACAAACATTATCAGCAGTACAATCGCTACATTTCTTATATTTCTTTTGATTTTCATGATTAACTCCCATAGTCTTTTTGTTGAAGACTATAAATTATTTTATTTCGGAACAATGATCCTGTGTTTCCCAGATGAGTTCCTTAACACTTTTAAACCGCAACTCTTAATGCTGTCTAGTTGCTTATTGTAATTAACTAACTGTGCAACCATACCTTTGCTATAATTGAGCCACATATCATCTAAGTTCTTTTCGAATTCCTGACGGCGAAACATAATTTCCATTTTAGAACTATCTTTATATTGTGATGTGGTCTTATAGGCTTCAAAATAGTCTCCAAAAATATCTTCAAAACTTCCCATATATACTCTCCTTCAAAATACCTTTAAGAAATCGTCGGAATTATTATCAATTTTTTCCTTCAAAACGAATTCATAAGTTCCGCCCATTGTTGCGTAATGTTGAATATAATCTTCTGCTTTAATCTCTAATACATCCGCATTAATTGCTCTTTCAGCAGTCACAAAATAAATACCCTGTGTGTCAATCGGCGTAATTAAAATATCGCCATTATCCTCTACACTTATATAATGAGGAAAATTTGAAATACCACGTTCGCATTCCACAACTTCAATCGAATCCAAAATTATTCCTTTTGCTCCTTTTATTCTTAATTTATTAGAAAATCTTGGACTTTTCCAAAATACTTTTACAAGTTTATTCTCTTCTATCTTCATATTTTCACCTCGCATGAAACAGACAATTCATTCTTATTTAATTTTCGAAATTTTTACAATCCGACGTATCTTCGTTTCCAATGTAATCATTATCAAACGTATCCAGACCATCAATTCTTTTTAATTTACAATGATTTATTGATAAATGCTTGCATCCTTCACACTTTTTATTAAGACCATTTAAAATATAAACTCCACTTTTATCAAACCATTTATCATATACATTACCTACTTGAGTAAAAATCAGTCTATTTTCTTCAGCTTCATAATAAACACCATCCATCTCTGTTTCATAACATTCCCATCCACTATCACTTTGCAACTGTACGTCATGTGGAATATTATTCTCTTCTATAATTTGCTGTAATTTTTCAAATGTCATATCTACCTATTCTTTTTATCCTTTCTGATTTAATTTCTATTTAATAATTTTCTTGGTCAATATATTTGAACATTTCTGTTTTACCATCAAAAACAATTTTCACTAAATAATTTGTGCCGTCTGCATATATATATTTATGAGAAAGAAGATCATCATTTTCTATTCTATATTCAATCCCAAAAGATTCTACCCATAGTTCCCATTTCCTTAAATCTGTCATATTTTCAATATCCGTCAATGTTTCAAAATTTCTACAAAGTTTCATAACATTCCATCCGTCACTAAACTTTCTTAGTGTGTATTTTTCAGACAAGCCATGGTAGTCGAGCCAATTTGAAACTGATTCTCTTAAGTCTTCTTCATTAATTTCGTATGCACCTCCGCTGTCAGATCCATGTATAATTGCTTCTCGTATAATACTGTTAATTAATTCAATCTCTTTTTCTTCATTAAATTTAGTATTCATATAATATTTATTTCTCCTCGTCAATCATATAATGACATCTCTGTAAAAGATGTAAGCATAGATCCATGTAATCATTAACCTGAGACTCACTTAGTAATCCATCTTCGTATTCGTTAATTGATAACAAAGTATCACAATCGCTGCATGAACTATAATATGTATTTGTATATACATAATCTTCAATATCTGGCTGGTACACATCCTTATGCAAAATAAAAATTTCTGTTCCTTGATAATCTCCGTCGTCAATTGTCAAAATATTTTTCGTATCAAATTTGTTAGTATCCCAACCCCCAAGTTCAGGATTAATAACAATATCAAATAGTAACCCAACTAAATCCATATACTCACTATACTCATCTTGTTTTGTATTCTTAAAATATTCCTCAAGCTTATCTTTATTTTTCTCCCATGCTAAACAAAATTCTTTAATCATAAAATCCTTCCTTAACCAACTCCGAATAAATTTGTCTTGTAGGTAATATTAGATTATTTCCACATTCATCAAGCATCTGCATAAACTCTTTATCCGTTAATTCTTCAAAATTCTTGCTTTCTCTTTAAATCTATATCACTACTCAACTTCTATATAATTCTCATTTCTTTTATATAATTATTCTCCATCCCACAACTTAGGATTGCCGTTCTCGTCAACTAATAAAGTAAACACTCCTCTATTGTCATGATAAGTTCTGTAACCATCGCCACCTTTTGAATATGTATACATGACTTTAGTCTCTTTATCATAAACAATGTCATATTCCCAATTTTCTTATACTACAACAAACATTTCTTCATTTTTAGCATCTACCGTCTTCGCGCGACATGAAATAATTGATGTCATAGCAACTATAAGAATAGTCAGCGTAATTATTTTCTTTTTCATAAAATTATTCTCCTTCATACTTCTTCGGTAATTCCATCCAAGCAATTACCTTACTCATAACTTTCATTTTTCTACCGCCAGTTCCATATGAAAACCAATAAACTTCATCTTTCCATTTCTTATTCGCGTACATTTCTTTTCTACAATATGCCACAAATCGCTCGCCTCGTTTGGTTTGAATTAAAACTTCTTTGCTTTTATATACAGAACTGAAATTTGTTGTTGAAACTTCTTCTAATTCAGGCAACCCCGTCTTTTTAACTGAATTCCAATCTTTATTCATTTTCTATACCACCTTCTCCCATATTAACAAAACTCAAGTGCATACCAATCATCTGCAATTTTCACTATTTTTAATTTGTTTTCATATTTATCTTTATACATATCAATTAGTTTCTTTTTAGCTTTAGACAAACTTGTGAACCATTTTTCACCATATAAATCATAATCCCATTCCCAGCTATCTGATTCTTTACAAACCCCATAACTATCAACTATAAAGCTATCTTTCCCTACATAACCAACATAATCAACCATGATTCCTGTTTCATAAATGCAGTATACTTTTCTACCAAGTTTTGGTTTCACTTTTGTTCCTCCAGTCTGTTTGAAATCCAGTTTTCATTTGATAAATTATTCATCTATTTTTCTCTCCTCATATACCTGCTTTGCTCTTTCAAAAGGATCTATTCCGTTTTCTATAGACAAGTTATAAAAACAACCATTTTTGTTATATTCATTAATGGTATCTTTGCAATACTTAATTGAATCCTCATCATCTTCCCAGCCGCTAATATCTATTGAACCAGCGAGATAATTACCGCATTCACATTTATAATGTCTTATAGGTCTACCATAACCGCCTCGCATATTACTAATAGTATATTCACCTCTGTAAATATCATTGGTGCTTATTTTTTCTTTATTACATTTCGGACAATAAAACAATCTCATTTATCCACCTCAATTCAATCTTAAATACTTTGTTATTTTCTTTCTTTAAAAACACTTACTCGCTCTCCTCAAATGCTTTGAATTATTCCTTGATTTAGCTATAATACTTCTGTAAGAATTCTAAATTTCTTAAATGTATTATTTTCAAGAGTAACCTCTACTGGTTTATTTAGAAGTTCAGATACATAATTCACTTTTGCATCCTTTAATATCCTATCAATTCCTTCGATATATTTAGTGATTGTTGTCTCTCGGTTTAACTCTTTCCATTTACATTCTGGACTAATATTAACTGTATATTTTCCACCATCACCGACCCCTCCACTTTCAATTTTAAAGCAGATGTGTAAACCAATTAGAAATGGATAATCTTTATTAGTCCCAAACTCTGCAAAAGTAATTTTTCCCCAATTCTTTAGTTGTCATTTATTTCACCTCAATTTCTTAATCTTTATCTTCTAAATACTGATTGCAAAACCCATCTACAAAAATTTTAAAATTTGTATATAACTCTTCGATACTATCAGCTTTAATACTTGTACAAAGATTATTCATGAAAAGTCGATATGACTCATTCTTTTTTAACCCATTGTCATCCATGTATTTTGTAAATGCTGCCAAACAATCTTTAAGGTAACTGCATTCTGCGGCATGATTTTCAAATATATAAGCTGTTTCAATTCCAAGCATATATTTGTTTTCTTTCTTGTCATACACAATATCAATATCATTCATTGTGTATAAGTTCGCATCAGAACCAGATAAGTCATCTCCTGATTTTACACCCCAAATAAACTTGATATTATCATTTTCTAGTGAATAATCTCCGTACTTTTTATTCATTTCTTTATTATATTTTTCTTCTTTTTTATAAGTTATCTCTGTGCAAATGTTATAAATCTGTTTAAATGGAAAATATTTTATTAAAGTACCATAATACACATTTGACAATGATTTACACTCCACAATTGGATAACCATATTCATCTTTTTCTTGGTGATTGAAACATAAATCTCCATTTTTATTATATTTATTATATTTACACAAAATACAATTATACTTCTCAATAAAATTCATTTTAATATTTCCCTTTTTACAACTCATCAAATTCTTTCTGATACTCAATCATCTTTTTCTCTAACCACTCAATTAATTCTCTTTGAAATATTGAAGAAAGAACTTCATCTTTTCTAAATGGTGTTGAAATTGTAATCCATGTTTTGTCTTCTTTTGCTTTGCTTAAGTGATAATTAATCAACTAAATATCATCGTTTAGTCGTGTTGCTTTTTTATACGCTTCTTTATTCACCTTCACACCATCTTTCTTTTAACCATTCATATATCTCATCAAATGTTTTCGTATTCTTGTACACCTCTACTAACCAATCAGCTAATTCCTCATCTGACATTGAACGAATCATTTCTCCATTTGTCATGGAACTATCAAACATTTCGTCCGTCCATAAGAAATCCCCATAATCTTCTTCCATAAGATAATATTTATTCTCTGTGCATACTTCACTGATTTTCATAATCTGTCCTTGCAGGGTACACATTTCGTCTACGGCTTCGACACAACCATACTCGATATTAGATTTTAAATCAGGACGAATCCTAACTTTATCTCCAACTTTGTGCTTCATCTTATTCCACCTCTTATTCTTCAAATTCTGTTTCTTCGGTCACAGTTGAATTATCATAAATTGTTACCATTGTATTTTTGTTTGGAATAATGGTTACTTCTTCATCGTCTAATTTCCAATCATACGAAAGTTGTTTGCCTTTTCCATGCAACGCGTTGCCGTCCCACTCAAAAGTATCTGTTGATAGTTTGACTTTTCCAGGAAGAAGAGATATTAACTTCGCTTTCTCTCCTGTATAATCGACTTTCGCTACTATTGATTCAATACACGGATAAATTTCATATACACTCTTATACATATCTGGCATAAGCCTTTTAAGTTGATCACAAAATTTTATAACTAATTTATCCTGATATGATGTAATTTCTCCATCGAGTAATTTACCTGGTATATATTCAATAAGTTTAACAATAAATTCTGGTGTAAAAGATGTTTCTTTAATTATCTTTTCACCCACAAAGTTGTTATAATAAATTGTGTTATTATATAGATAATATGGAACTCCGATATAAACACAATCTGCAATTCTACATACAAAATCTAATGGTTTTAAAGCATCTTCTATATCGCCATATTTTTCTCTATATTTTCTTATTAAATTTCTGTCAAAACTCTCGTTCTTTTCAATTTCACAATGAGGACATTTGTATTCTGATTTATTTAACATCACACAACGTTTTCTTTTATAAGCGTCACAATTGTCACAATTATTACATTTATAAACAAAAACACAATATTTCTCATGTGAATAATAATCTGCCATTCCTTGATAATAATTTGGATCATAATAAGTAAAACAAATAGGTTTATAGTCTCCTATAATAGTCACTCCTATCTATATTCAATTTTTTTATTTGGAAATCAATGCTTGACTAAGCACAAAAAGATATGTAATATAGTAGTTGCATTGAATTCCAAATCATTCAATGTATTTGTGTTTACAGACGCACATCAAAGTTTGGTCGCAGAGATGTGTGTCTTTTTTATTCATTTATTTTTTATGTTTCATTATGTATCTTCTTCTGGTTGTTTCTCTTAATGCATGTCCACCGTGTAACCTTCTGTAGTTATTTGTGGTTCCATATAATGCCTGAAAGAGTTCCTTCCTATTTAAATATGTAAGTTCACATGTAAAATGTGCTGTTTTAGAAATATCCAGCTTACCAGTAGCTTCCTGCTCAATACCGATACTTCTGCATTTTTCTATATTTATCTTCTTTCCAGTTTTAAGATCTACAAAGCTTACATTTTGAATTCCACGTATTTCAAAACCACTCATGAATTTTACTCCTCGTAGATAATATCTAATCCGTAAGCAACTGCTGCATCATGCTCAATACGACAGCCTCTGGCATTTTCCCAACCCTTGCAAAAATATACCGCATGGCACAAACTCATATTCTCTAAAGATTTTGCGAGAAAACACAATGGAATTTGTACAACTTCTCTCTCCTCCATTTTATCTTTCGAATACCATTCGTCTGTAAACAAAGTATTCACAACTTCATATCCTCTATCTCTTAGATATTCAACTGCCTTTTCTCTTGTATTTACAATTTCTTCGTCTGTTTTCTCTGCCATTGGTTGACTAATCATTGCTCTCATAAAATTATTCTCCTTTACTGTCTAAAATTTCTTTCAATGTTACTGGTGTATAATTCCACAACATACACCCTACATTTTTTGCTACACACTTAATTTCATATTCGCTGTTTAGTTTCTTGATATACTCTTGATAATAATCTTCTTCCATAGAATTATGTACGTGTCCATATAAGTGAACAGACCACACTCTATGCTCCTTACCATCTCTTCTGTAATGGTGCTGATGATTCCAAAAAGCCAATGGAAAGTGAGACATTACGACATGATACTCTTTTCCGTCAATCATATCTTTCGCTTCTTTATAATTTGCTACTTCTACAAATAACTGTTTATACCTTTGATCTGTTGCTTTATCGTGATTGCCAAGAATAAGATATTTATTACCTCGTAATGTACTCACTAATTCAATCGCATCTTCATTTTCTTTCCATGCCAAATCTCCTAAAATATAGACATGATCTGCATTAGTAATTTTCGAATTCCAATTTTCCTTAATTACTTTATGCATTTCTTCCAATGTATCAAATGGTCTATTGTCAAAATTAGAACCTTCATTCGTCACATTCTTATGAAATAAATGTAAGTCACTAATATAATAATTCAATTCTTTACCTCTATTCTTCTTGAAATTTCAATGTTCTACCAACAAACCGTTTCAGACGTTCATTAATATCTTCAGAAAAACATCTACTCTTAGATATTACGTCATCATAGATACGACATTCTTTGATTATATTTTCATCACTAAACTTAATACACCCAATTGTTGATCCAGGCATACGAATAGCAAAACAATCGTTGTGCCAACCTCTACAATCATATATATAACATCTGAAATATGAATTGAACTCGCCATAATTATTTCGAATATCATCATCTAAGAATTTTGTAATCCCACATAGATATTCATTGTCAATAAAATCTGGATACTTTTTTCTTAAAATAATTTCATTCATCATTCCATTTCCTCATTTGTAAATGTAATCAAATAGTCATTTTCTAATATATCTCTTGCTACAATAACAATATTCACTTCTTGTCTTGATTCACAATATAAAATCCTGCTATCTTTTCTACAAATCTTAGCAGTCTTATCAATAACATATCTGATCACGTCGTCGACTCTTTCCTGGGACATATCCCAGTTTCCATCACAATATGATTCCTGCCAACAATTTTGATATAATCCACAACAACAATAACTCCACGCAGCCATACACGAATGCTTGTGTTGTTTTAGCAATTTATGTAATGTATTTTTTGATAAATGTTTAAATTCGTAATCTCGATTAAAATCTTTTGAATACTGATCTTTTGCATGTAAAAGTAATTTATACTTATCTTTTTTCTTCATATCATTTCTCCACTTGAAATCTTCGTTTTATTATAAATATTTATTCACTACTTTTCTAATTCTCTTTTCTTTGTCCTTAGAAGATCCAAGTTCTTTTACTAAAGCTTGAATTAACTTCTCTTTTTTTGTATTTGTATTTTCATTATTTTGTTTTTCATATCTTTCTCTGTTTTTTTTTTGAAAATATTCTTCAATTGTATTCTTACTCATAATTATTATTCCCTCTACAGACTAACTTAATAATGTTTAGTTCTTGATTGCCTCTTTTTTAATCCAGTTATATAATTGAGAACAACATGTGGAATGGTTCATTCTTTCTTCTTCTGTTCTAAAATCTTGATCAAGCAACGTTGCAGGACAGTTCTCGCAGGATAAAAGTTCACACAATCTTATAGCTACTCCATCAAGAGATGTAATTTCCTTATCAAGATAATCCATAATTTCTACAAGCTCTCCCTTTTTATATTTCGAATAATCTTCCATAATAATTACCTCTTCTTTTATTTATATGGTGTGCTGCTACTCCAAAATGGAATCAATCCTTACCAGTTATGTGGTGATCTCATGCTTCTTTTCAAGAATACATATGACTTGCCGGAACTGTCTTGACAGTACACTCCGTTGTTTACTTAAACGCCTTTAAGTGCATATGTATAAAAGCCATACTCCTTAGATGATGGACGCTTTTAATCCTACATTCCATATAAAATTATTTCACTTCTTCAACATATCTTATCAATAATTCTTCAAGTTCATTATCTTCTAAATAAAATTGATCTCTCCCACACCAACTAAAAAATTCATAATAAATTGACCGAATCTCCAATTTGGAAAATTCATCCATGCATTTGCTAACTTCCCACAAAAAGGTATAATTCTACCAATATCTCTCATACTTATTTTCCTCTCTTATATTATGTTTACATGATATAAATTTTCATATTATATACTTACGAATACCATTTAGGAATTTTTATGTATGCTTCCACAACATCTATATACCCTAAATCTGATAGTAGATTAATAAGTGTATTGTCTGCATCTTCATGATCAAATTCATTCTCACACTTGTTTAATTCACTTACATACTTATCCGAAAGCTCTTGATTAAATGCAGAATTAACATATTTTACAAACTTTTCTTTATCTTGATCAAACACCCACGTTCCACTACTTTTAATATCGTAATACCCGGTAAATCCTGTATTATCTGCTGCATTATATAAATCCGCCAACTCTTCTTTTGAATGAACAACAATCTTTGTAAAATTAAAATATGTTTCATCGTCTAAAGGATTAGTTAATTTTTTACCATGTCTATCGTACAACTCAATTGTTTTTAAATGTGGATGTGAAATACAAAATTCATAATTCCTACATTCATATTCATTTTCAAATTTTTTTCCGTCATCTGCAATATATAATGTTTTCATATGTTACACACTCCATTATTTTATTTCTTACTTTTATCAAAGCTAAATGATGGCATCATTTGTAATTTAAACAAATTCTTTTCATGCATCTGGTCAATTTTATTCTTTAATTGTACGTCTTCAATTACACCTGTTCTGATATATTTATCAAGAACTTCATATGTAAATCCTAAGTTATCTTCATCTGTTTTATCACAAAGACCATCAGAGGGAATTTTCTCAATAAACTCTTTTGGAAGCCCAAGTGCATATCCGACTTCTTTAACTTCTGCAACAGTCAGATTGGATAATGGACTGAAATCACCAACACTATCTCCCCATCTCGTACTATATCCAATCCAATCTTCAGATAAATTACATGTGTTCGCCACTCTTCCATTTACTGTTTGAGATACAGCATATAATGTAGCCATTCTGATTCTAGCTGGAAGATTAATAGAAGACTGTTTACTCCAATGATCATCTATTTGCGATTTCACTTCATGCTTGATACACCTTACTGCATTAAAAATATTTACTTCAATGCTTTCAATTCCAAGATGATTAACCACCTTCTTTGCAACATCGATATCTCTTTGTTTACCGTTTGGCATTAGAACTCCAAGCACTCTTTCTTTTCCTAGAGCTTCAATGCAGAGTGCAGCAACAATCGTAGAATCCTTTCCTCCTGAAATACCAACAACTGCTTTACAACCACACCCGTTCTCTTTAAAGAACTTCTGGATCCATTCAATAATTTCAGTTTTAATTTCATTTGCATTAAAATTCATTTCAATCTCGCCTCTCTTTTCCTAATCTCCATAATTCCACATCACAGTTTGAAAAAATTTCTTCAATCATTTTATAAACCTCATCCCAATTTGCGCCACCACGACAGCATCCAATTTTATATGGCATTGCAATTTTATTTCCATAATGCCCATTCTTTAGAAATGTCAAAGTCCTCAATGATTGCATGCATTTTCTTAATGCATTAATATTTGTGTACTGTTTACCATCATATCCATAATTGTTTTGGGCGAACATGTTACATATAAATTGTTCGCTCTGAGGGATTATAATGCTACCAGTGTTATAACCATTCCATCTGCTATTAATAGGAACAACTTGAATTTTTCCAATCATTTCTTCTGAACATACTTTTATGTACTCATTATATACATTTGGATATTTCTTCTTAATCTGAAGTGCAACTCCTGATCCCATTTTCTTTTGACAGTTTACCTGGTGTGCGATGATTCTAGCGTCTGATTGAAATAAATCCCCATCAATAATTTTTATAGGCATTAAAATTCTCCTCCATGTAGTCTATCTCTGATTTCTTTTAACGATTGTTCTTTTAATAACTCTCCGTCTTTAAATACCGGAATTAACATATTTCCGTGTTTCCCAGAATTAACAGCCTGTTCCCATGTGAGCTCGTCCTCATAATAAATGCTTCCATCGCATCGGGTATATACTCTACAACATCCTTTCTGGGATTTCTTAAATCCTCCATCTTTTGGATTTTTAAAAATTGGGAATGGTTTGTCGTCAATTTCACAATATGTTGCTTTAATACATGAACTGAAAGTATCTCTTGTAAATGGTTTTAAAAATCCGTCTTCTTCAATACACTGAAACGAAAACGAACCAACCCCCAATGCCACATTAGAGCATGAAAATCCGTTTTCCATAAGAATTTTATAAATTTCTTCGCACCTCTGTACTGTAATTGAATCGCCGTAAATTGCTTTTACATGAGGATCTAATACTTTGTAGCCTTTGCTATTGATTGTTCCTCCGAATTCATCCCATAATTTAAATACCGTTTTTGTTACAACTTCTACGCAATCTCCAGAATCTCCGCGCATTAACATACAGCCATTATGATTCATAATCTCAGTTTTTAATTGTGGAAGAATATTATTGATAACATTCCAATAATCATATGAATCAAGAACAGCAGAGAAACTTGTGTTTGGATAAATTTCTGTAAGTAATCTTCTAAGTAATGTAATTTCATCTCCATCAATTGCATAATTACTACACATAACCGAATGTTCTGTACTTGGACTTCCATATGCTACATCTTCTTTTGTACAATCACAAAAATAATTCTTCTCAAGATAAGGAATAGTTGGAACGGTCGCTGTATTTAAAAATGATAAGCACCACCCAGCTCCTGCTTTTACCGCTGATTCTAAACACTCTTCTCCTCTGAAATCAAATGCACCAAGAGCTTTCGATTTTGGAATACTATCATCACATGTTAAATCGTAATAATAATTAACAATGTCACGATATGTCTTTCCAACTGTCGCAGCTAACATTGGATGCCACATTTCTGCTGAAACTAGACTTTCGAGTGCCTGTGGAAGCCATGCAAAATCTTTATGTGTATTAGTAATACCAAACATCGGAACATGCATCGGAACAATTGTACCTTCTGGCAATGCTACAATTTCAATTGGTAAATATCCTAATTTATGTAGGTTCTCAATTTTGTCAATTTTATATGTATCTTTTCCAAGTGATGCATCCATGATTCTTTTATATTCATAAATAATTTCTTCAAAAGGCTTGTCAAAGAATTCTTCATTAAAATAATCAATCAGATATGTTTTAATGAACCCCTGCAATCCAAACATTACTACCTTGCCCCACCGCTTTACACGACTCATTCTAGGTGTAAAATAAGAAACTGATTTTGTAATATTTTTAGGTAGCATTTCAGCATGAACTGCTTTATAAAAATCAATTAATAACATAGGATTCGTTTTACTCTTCATACTCAAATACCTCTACTTTCTCATGTTCTTTAGTAAAAATACTATTTGTTGTGAACACTCTGTCGATTAATCCACTACTTAATAATTCTCCTTCGAGGATTGTATTTTCACAATGAGACACATATAGATAAATCTCCTTTGCTCCCAATTCTTTTAACTTAATAGCTGAATGATAAAATGTTCCACCACGACTTGAAATATCGTCTACAATTAAAATCTTTCTTCCTTCGATTAAGTCTGTCATACCTGAAACGTCTAATCCTTTAATTTCACCTGTTTTCCAATCACGTTTTTTAATACCAAAAGCATAAGGAAGATCAAACATTGTAGAATAACGTTTCATAGCTCCTTCGTCAGGGTAGAACATTGTGAGATTATTTGTACCGCCGATGTATTTGCTTTCGATTGCTTCCCACACATACTTGTCCGGGTGCTTAATTACGATTTTATCAATAAGAGCTTCGCTTACAGATGAATGCGGATCTAATACTGTTACAGAATCAAAATTCAGCCAATTGATAACTTCTGCAAAATATTTTAATGTAAATACATCCTCTGTTGTTTTAACACGATCTTGACGACTGTTTGGAATATAAGGCATATTCAAGTACAAATTTGTAATACCATGAGAATTAAGATGTTTGACAATATAAATCAATGTCACCAATTCATCATTATTTTCAAACAACCATGTAATAGTTGCTTCTCTATAATTTTTAAAATCATAAGAAACATCCTCTTTAAGCAAGAGAGTCCCATCTGGGAATTTCTTTGTATTTACTGCTTCTCCATTAATTTTGATCATAAGTTTTCTCTCCAATCACATTAATTTGACAAGATTTCATCACTTCTAATGCAGCTTTGTGTTTTTCAGGAGTGACACCTGCACAACATGACGCATCAACTGTGATTTTAGTTTCTGGAAATAAAGCCTTGATTAATAACGCATTTGATACCACACAAATGTCAGTACATACTCCAATTAATTCTACTTCATCAAAATTAGACCTTCCTAACGTCTCTTTCCATTGATCCCAACCAAATGTATTTTTATCTACATAATGGCAATTAGGAGTTTCTAGCCCTTCTAAAACATTCCACCCCATCGTGCCATGAATACAATGTTCAACTGGTAAATTCTTTCCTTCTTGAGTGTCTATATAATTAGAATAATGAGTATCTCTTGTAAAAATAATTTCTTCGCCATTATTAAAATACTTTTCAATTTTTTTCTTTACACTCGGAACAATTTCTCTAGCTTCTTTTGTTTCAAGACTTCCAGCAACGAAGTCATTCTGCATATCTACTACAACTAAAACTTTCATATGTTATTTCTCCTTTAAAATTCTTCTTTTATAATATTTACCTCACATCTCCTGTTGATATATAAAATTACATATGTTATACTTCATTATGTAACAAAAGTAATGGTAACTAGAAAGCACCTTTATTTTTTGTTCAGCGCAGACGATTGTCTGTGCTTTTTTATTTTATACGGATCATAAAATGGACGCCATTTAATAAAATCTACTTGATCAATGCAATTATCAAAAACAAAGACTCCTTCACCAAGATGCCTTAACAACACTTCCATATTCCGATATCTGTCCCACACTATAACCCTCTCGAGTTTTTCCGGCAATCTCTCTTCCAGTAGAATCCAATCATCATTAACAGCAATTTCAGCCTTTTCACAAAATTCAAAGCATTCATTAAGCCATCTAACTACATTATCCAAGCAATACGATCCATACCCGATATCATACTCGTCTTTTCCGACTTCCTTATATTCAATCTCGTAATATGGCTTTTCATCAATCTCACGTGCTATTATCTTTGCTCTTGATACCTTTTTTCTCTTCTCCATGTGAGAACGGATGATTTCTGCTACATCAAGATAAGTTTTCATTCTCCCAGCCTTTACTCCTTCATCATACCAGTCCTCTACATCACATAATTCCATCTCGTCGTCTGACATATCTACGAGACTTTCTCTTTTTTCTTCTATCTCTTCCAAAATCTTCTCTAGTATGTTCATTCTCTATCCCTCCTTAACAACTTCCCACAGTACGGACAATACTTGATTCCAAATGCCACATCTGTCTCTTTACCATAAAACACCAAATACCACCCTTTGTACTCAACTCCATATTTAGTATCCAATACCATTTCTTGCACAGCCATTTCTTCATCATTGTAATTTTGCGATGCAAGACTTTTACATTCGTGTTCATTTATGACTCTCATTATTCCACCTCTAGCAAACTTTCAACAAAGTATCTCGTTTCCTGAAAGGATGCTGCCTGAAACATACACTGCATTGCACCCAAACTTCCTGGTTCACATTTCCCATCTTCAATAGGTTTATAAAACTTATCTTCTTTTTTCGTTACAAATTCCAAAACCTTTTCTAATTTTTCTCTATCCGTCATTATTCCACCTTCTCCCATGACCAATCAACCTGTTCCATAACCATATCTCTCATAGTTTCTTCGATTTGTTCATCTGTTGTATCATCTTGGAACTCATCTTCAAATTCCATCTGTGTACCAGCGAACCCGTAATTTGCTATTGCTTTTACTTTAATCATTGTTCAATTCTCCACAATTCTTTATTTAAACAAATACTTAACTACACAGTGCCCTACATACATAATAAAACCTAATACCAAAAAAACTTACTAATTCCGCATTGCTCCCGACTGTTTCACAATAAATTTTTACTAACATGATATATATTAAAAGTGTCATTGTTCATCCTCCAACATCATTTCAATTCTTTCATAACCATTCCACCCATGTTGTGCACCACATTGTTTTAAACAATAATAATTTTCTCCTCAACAATGATCACATCTATTACAATCCGGCTCTTCATCATCTACTGTATAAATTATTGGTTTCATTACTCCACCTCCAACAACTCATGATTATCAAAAATGTTTCCAACCGATTTATAATCTATCCCATGTAATGTCTTTCCGTAGCTAAACCCTATTGGATATTGTCCTATGCATGTATTGCTTATAGGCACAACCCCAAAATCAGCATACTCTTTTCTCCAAATGACTTTATATAATCCGCATTCTTATTTTCGTTTATTACATTCAGCAATATCATTCTCCCAAATCTTCCGACCACTCCAATCTTCAATCTTATTTTTTCTGTCTTCTCTATAATTCCAATCGGAAAGAAATGATTCTTTTTCTGCTTCGGCAAGATCTCCCCATTTTGTATTGTCATGTAATCCTGTGAACTGGCAGACCATATTACCGTCACATCTAAATAATTGGTCTTCAAAATTGTTTATCAGAACCATATCACCATACATCGTGTGCAACAAATCACCTTCCACCCACCACTGATCTTTTGGAAGCCCTTCCCAATCTTTTCTCTTTGCTTTAAAAAGGATTTCTCTATTCATCTTCTTCGCTCCAATCTAATCTCTGTCCACATTTTGAACAATAGATAATCTCGTCTCTACTGCTATGCCAACTGTCACAATTATGGCATTTTGCCATTCGGTATTTGGTAAAACCATTGTCAACATAGCATCCTTCGTATTTTACTTTCTTCGGCAACTGCTTTTCCAATGCTTCGATTGCGGTTCTTCTATTTGCTCATCAGTCTTTTCTTTTAATCCCAAAAACTCTGGTATTTCTTTTATGATAGTGATTTGATTTTTCATAAGTTCTATCGCTTCTCTAATTTTCTTTTCATCCATATTTATAATTACTCCAACAATTCTTCTCTAAATCTATCACTAACAATCCCAACCATTTTATCTAGTGAAATTTCATTTATATCACGAAATATCATATATGCATGTTTATTTGTATGATAATTGCTCAATTTTACTTCAAATTCGTCATTAGATGGATAATATCGTATTGAAGCTATCACTGACGGATTATTTTTTAAAAATTGTTTAACTGTTTCGTCCATCTTCCATCACCAAAATCCCTTCGTCAATCAACATATTTATTGTTCTTAATAATTCTTCCTGTGTTTTTAAATCTAATTCATTTTCAATATCTTTCTCTTGATAAAATTTATCAAACTTATATGTACACATTCCACCAAAGCAATCACATCTTGTATGAACTCTTCTGTTGTAATATGGCTTATCATAAATACCTATCCAAATATCGTTATTTGCTCCATACTTTACATCCCGATCTGTTCCAATAAACTTGCTAATACACCATGCATTGATAACATTATTTCTCCAAAACAGCGGTTCCTTAATCTTTGATTCATCTCCTACACTGAGCTTGTTAATCTTTTTCATGGTAAGATTGTATTTATTCTCAACTTTAGGTTTCCTCATTCTTTTCACTCTCTTTATTTTTAGTATTTTCAGTATTCATAAAACAATTTACACATGCATCGATCCATTCTCCACCTTCATCCACGTAGTAGTCATCGCCATAAATCCTGCACTCGTCACAATAGTCATATAAATCATCTAAATAATCGTAATTACACATTTTTCCTTACCGGCTTTCCACCTAACAAATTTCCATCTTCATCTCTGTCATATTTCCACATCAAATAATCGCACCAATTGTCTTTATCGAAATCACTCATGTTGTAAAACGGATCAGGATCATCTATAACATATTGCTTGTCAAATCCTTTAATTTTCACATTTACATCATCTACAATGATTCTTTTCGATAATCTGCAAATCCACTTCAAGAATTCTTGAAAAGTTTCTTCAAATTCTCTATCACGTAATGCACCATCAACAACAAGAATATAATCATCTTGTGTATGTAACCAACCTCGTTTATAACTCCTTCTTCCTCTTGAATCTTTCAAGTTATTTGTTCTTTCAAAGAACTCATCGCTACTGCTTGAGCTGTTATATTCTCTTTTTTGAATCACATATACTTCCATATCTCTTTCTGATCCAGTTACAACCGGAAGATGATCAAGAACAGTTTCAAGAATATACCTTTTCTCGTGTTGTGTTCTGCCTAATGGTGATACAACAATTGTTCCATGTACATATGTCCAGCTACTCATTTTTTACACCTCTTTCATTTATATATTTTTGAATTGTAGATAAAGGATTCGAGCCTTTACTTATGTATTACACTACATCGTGCTACCATTTACACTAATCTACAACTTAGGAGGTAGACAGGTCATCACCACTTAAAAGACATGTTTACATATTAAAACTTACAAGAAACAATTTTTCATCTTTTTCAAAAATGAGAAGCGAATTAAATTATGTAACCAAAAACAATTTTTTATTTGAAATTTAGGATGAAATAAAAATGAATAAAACAAAAAAAGAAAATTACAAATTAATTGCAAGTTATATTTCTCTTAAATTAGTGATAACCTAAATGGATCATCCGGGACTCGAACCCGAAACCGATCGGTTATGAGCCGATTGCGCTCACCATTGCGCCAATGATCCTTATTTTGTGCTACCATAGCAGCACAATTTTTTAATTGAAACTTCTATAAAAATCTCCTGTTTTATCAATGCTCCTACAAACCATAGATTCGATTTCTCGTTTCATTTCTTCGCCACATTCCGGGCACATATGTCCTTCTCCAACGTATTCCTTCATAGACATGGTAATAATTTCTTTGTGTCCGCACTTAGGACAATAAAATGGATAATTCATACTGTTTATTTCTCCTTTTCTGACTTTTTATTCCCACTGATATCGTTCACAAGATTGACCAAATATAATAATTCATCAAGTTTCTTGTCAATCAAACGATTGATTCTTTTGATTCCATCAATACGTTCCTCTTCATCTTTGCGCTTTGTATATGCTTCTATATTTGCAACGCCGACCACCTGCGCTGTAGGATTTTTACCATATTCTTCTAAAGATAAGATTTCTTTTACATTTCCTAATACTCTCCTATCTTTCCCTCTTGCATTAACAACTACAAGTGTATTTTCTAAGTTTGCTGTTCTAAGTAATTCATATTCTTCCTTGTATAAAGCAAACCCATAATCTTTTTGTTTTTTGTCTTCTAGTAAATTTACAATTGCTACTAAATCATATCCTGTCATTGTTTATTTCTCCTTTTAATTTAATAATTCTTTGTCAATAATCTGGAAATTAGCTCTATGTATATATAATGCTTTTCCATCAATCATTAACTTTGTCATTTTAGGCAAATCATCCGGAATTTCCCAATATACTTCATCTCCAGAATATGCTGTAATAGGTTGTCCGAGCTGTGACTTAATAACGACCACTCGAGACTTTCCAAACATATTCTTATATTTATTTACAAATTCAGCTACGATTGTGTTATCAGACAACGATCCGTCTGTCATACTTTTAATTCTCTCTTCTGTAAAATCCACTTCACCGTTTAATCCTTCTTCCACAAAAACGCATGTATCTCCACAACTTTCCATTTCCTTACCGTCAATTGTAATTGTTATAACAGACGATAAATCATAATTTGTAGTTTCTGATCCGTCTTCATTGTAGCTTTTTGATTTAATTTTATTACCGGATATATTAATCTTGTCTCCTGATGTTTCCATCACCTTTGCGCCATAATTATCATATGTATTAACGTGATAACTATTTCCAACCAAAGTACCTTTAATATTGTTGATCTCAAATTGCAACATAGAACAACCTGTACTTACACATAGCATTTCTGTTAAAGCCAACATTACAATGGTTTTCTTAATTTTTTTCATGATTCATTTCTCCTTTTAATTTTTATTACTTATACACAAAGCTCTATATATGTTTAGTTATAAATTACAACAACACACAAATTCTTATTTTTGTAAAAATTCTGAAACCTTTTTTGAAGGAGTCCAATTATCGAATTCCATTTCTCGCAGTTCTTCCAAAGAAAAAGAAATTATCTCTCCGTTCTTTGCTTGTTCAAAACTTGTTTCCAATTTTTTAAGATATTCTTTATTTGCTTCTGATTCCATAATTCTCCCTTTCATTATGTGACATAATTAATTTATCTCGTTCGACAAAATTTCCACCATTTTTTTTATTCTTTTTCTCAAGTTTCTAATCCTCATACTCATGTAAATTACATCGATAACTTGATGGATAAGACAGTTGATGTAAAAAATTTCAATCCTCATATTCATATAAATTACATCGACCAACAGCACAAGCAAAAGTGATCCAATGGCAATTTCAATCCTCATATTCATATAAATTACATCATCATTTTTTTCTCTTTCTTTTTTTTCAGTAGCTATTTCAATCCTCATATTCATATAAATTACATCAGCAAAAACACACAAATATGACGCATCTCTTTTATGTAACTTACATAATTTTAAGGTTATAAAAGCAATATCTGTTTTCATATATGTAAATAAATAATTACTACTCACTGATTTCTTTTATCTACTTTAATGCGAATACTCCATATAATTTATGTTCACTTTCTATTCGCACTCGGCGGCGTTGAACCTGCAACCGTTAAATATATTTAAGCTATTTGCTTCTTATATTCTTTCTCTTTAGCCATATTCAAAATATTAATCGCTGCATTAACATCTCTATCATGAATTGCCCCACATTCAGGACAAACCCAACCTCTAATTTTTGTGTCCTTTGTTTTTACATTTACAAAACCACACTTACTACATGTCTGTGTAGATTTCTGATATTTTCCAATTGCAACGACCGACACACCATATTCTTCCCCTTTTCTTTTTAATAAAGTAAGAATTTCTCCCATTGCTGCATCAGATAAATTATCATTCCTTATTCTTGTTTTTCTTGACATACATATCCTTTACCGACAATGTTTCTATTCCAATAAAGTTCGATCTTCTTATAACTTCCAATACCATATTCTCCATATGATATTTTCTTTGCCGGGTTACCTTTCTTTCTAATTTGGCTTTCTTAATTTTTGTTTCTATGTATCTTTTAGACGGCTCTAAATTAATATCCTCTTTTCTTAATTCTCTCAATTTTTCTCTAAATTCTATATTGCTATACCCTTGCCGTCTGGATAACTGTCTATTCAAAATTTCTCGATGTTGTCGAACACTTCCATCTTTACCATTTTTAAATCTAGGATTATCATATTTTGTACCATCTGATAAAGTCATTAACGTTGAAATACCAACATCAATTCCTATTTCTTTTTTCTCTTCTTCAACTTTTACAATTTTATAAATATCTTTTAAACACAACTGTAAAAAATAATCTCCGCAATTATCCTTTTTAACAGTTGTTAATACCCGCTGTTTTTTATGTAAATTAGCATATTCTTCAAAGTCCATTCCGCATGAACAATCAAATCTGATATTTTTTAAGTATCCTTTAATTCCTCTGATTTTTACCTTGCCAATTTTAGCTAAATTAAAATATGCTACATTTTTATTCTCTTCACTGAAACTCATTTTACTCATGGTTTCTTGATATGTATAACTAGTTCTTGGATGTTTCTTTGAATAATACGGAGGTTTACTATTTTCAATCGGTCTTTTAACACCTTTACCATTTGTCTTTTTATTAGAATTTTCTCCACTTACCTGAGCATCTAATCTCTTCGATAAATCACACAAAAATACGCCATTCTTACCAGACAAAGCACCCGCCGGGATCAATTTAATATCTTCATTTCTACTTCTTAGTACATCAAGATATTGTTTCTTTGCCATAGAATTAACATCCGGGAAATGTACGGTTTGTCCTTCGTTATTTTGGTCTGGTTTTTCAATTGTGTTAATTTTACTTTCAAACATATCGTAAACAGCCATATTACACGCCTTATGTAAAGCCAAAATTATTCTATCTATTAATTCACTCTGTTCTTTATTCGGATACATTCTAAAATTGAAAGTATATACCGGGATTTTTATGACTTTTTCAACTAACATTTAACCAGACCTCCATTTCTATTTGTGTTAATTTTAATTTTGTTGTATACTACTTTTATGACAACCGTCACTTATATAGAAAAATCACTCTAATTAATATTCATGCGATATATTTTCGTCTGCATGAAACCAGGAGGTGATTTTATGCTGAATCATAATATGGTTCATGTCGATGCTTATTGGCGGTTCCGGATGCAAAAGTGGGAATACGTCCATGAGCATTATCACCATTATCCTAAGAGATAATTGACGAAGTGGCGGTTGTCGCATTACAATTCATTTCTTGTAATGATTGTCCGTGAAGGACTTCCATCTCAGTAATTTTTACACACAATATATAGTATTTGCATTCATTAAAAGCCACTATATATTGTGTTTATTTCCGAATGAAATCGACATTTTAACCCAACTACAAAAAACGTTATCGACAAGATACACAGATTTAAGATTCCGTGATAAAAAACGGACGAACTCCATGACCATACCAGCGGCAAGCGTCGTAACCCATGTCCCCATCACTGTAGACAAACTGAACACAGGAAGAATCTTTTCTCAACGGTGTCTGATTTGGTGTTGATAACCAATATATACAATCAATCAACGGTAATCTATTTCCGCATTTCCTAAATAAATCAAAATTTGGAATAGATAATACATCATCTTTAATAACACCATAATCATCAAAACTATCCATACTAAGTAAATTGTTTTCAAACGGAACAATACTATTTCCATATTTATCTTTGATATCTTTTGTAAGTTTGCACCCTTCAAGATATTCTCTTACTGAAGATTCTGCATAGTTATTATTTCTACCAAAATTCATACGCGCAAGAATTCCATACATAAAATGATATTTCTTTCCATCCATTTCAATGTTTGTCCAATAATAGCCAAATTCCTCTGTAAAATTTTTATCCATAAAATCCTTAACACTATCTCTAAGTTCTTGTTCATATCTTTCTGGATCGTTACTATACCATTCTGGTACAATATCTTGGTCAACTCTGTACTCCCATTTAGAGATATCTGAAGTGATACTATATTTTTCTGGCGGTATTAATTCTGCTCTCACAAATTTCTTTGAAGCATTAAATTCATTATCTTCTACCTCTAACCTTTCAAGTAAATTTGAATGACTTTCATCTCCTAACGGCGCTAATACTACTCTGTTCTTAAAAATAATTCCACTTTTAAATTCACACATAACTTGTCTCGCTCCTTCACTTCTCTTCTTTCATATGTACCTGCACATCAATTTCTTTACCATTTCTTCCATCATTAATCATTTCGATTTCACCTTTATACTCAAAAATACATCGCCCATTTTTTGTCACGAGTATTCTACCTTCTGTACACGGTTCCGGCATTTCGACAATAATTGGTTTTGGATCAATATACTCTTTCTTCTTGTCTCCACATGATGCCAATACACATATAGATACAGCTCCTCCAATTAGTAAAGCACCTTCTATTCCAATACCATGTTTCTCTCTTTTATACTTATTTTCCTTCTTACTCACACATATCGCCTCCTAACTTGCCAGTTGGTATTTATTTCTGATAAATTCATTAAGATCATTAATCATATATGTATAATTCTTTTTTTGATTTTCAATATATGTAGAATTTCTATCAAAGAAGCTTACCATCCATGCAGGGACTTCTTCATCAAGCTCATTTTCAACACTATATGCAATTGCAGCAAGTAATGAATTTATGTTACCTTCATCAAGAAGTTTTGATGAATTATCTACTTCTACAGACCAATCTTCTAGTAGTGATTTGTAAAATTCAATATCATCTTCGATAACATCTTCTTTCACATTCTCTTTAATAAAATTAATGATATTTTGATTTGGATCATACTCATCCAACACATCAAATATTTTTTCATTTGTATTATGTAAAAACTCATTCATAAGAGAAACTAATATGTCTATTTTTTCTTTTAACGTTGCCTTGTCTTTAGTATTTCGATGCTCATTTAATTCATCAAAAGAAATGTTGTTTATCTTTTTTGAATGCAATACTTTTTTAAACTCCTTAATAAACTCTAAAAAATTATTATCATCTAATCCATATTCCGTAAACTTTTTAAATACAGAAACCCAAACGGCTACATTTTTAGGAACAAACACATCTGTAAAATTATCTTTGCAAATATTTTCAATCCTACTTAAATACTGGTCAATTGCTTCAAAATGTTCTTCTGTCGCTTTTTCATTTAAAAATTTACTCATGTCTTTTGCAGCTTTTTTCCAGTTGTTAAAGAAAAATGTTGTCATTACAGATTCACATACCAACCGCTCATAAGTTCCTTTAGACCGCTCGCTACCAGAGCAGCTTATACAATTTTTAAAGAATTTATTCTCAGAAATAGTCCTGATTTTCCGTGCATATAAATCAATATAAGTAAATGCCTTCTGAGACTGATTCATCCCTCTATGGTTATTATACCTTCTTACTAGGCGACTAATTTGTGCCATCGTACAATGCTGGTGTATAGTAATATCAATTTGGTAATCATCAAACATTTTCTTTAGTTCAGGTGGCAACATCTCGTATGTTTTCCTTCTTAGGTCGTATTCAATTGACTCCCAAATAACCTTTCCATTTTCATCTTTACAAATATTATTATTTTCATCCTTCATTTTTCTTTGATATTGAATAAAAGGTTCTTCCAAAGAAGGTGTTATTTTATAATTTCCATATCTAAATTTAATCAGAGCGGAACTTCTTTGCATTCCATCTACAATATATTGCTGAACGACATCTTCTTCTAAATCTTCTTCGCCTAAGATAATTGGCGGAATATAATCATCTGTCAGCACGGTTTTAATGAGTTCGTTCACCATCACATTTTCCCAGCAAAACATCCTTTGCACGTCTTGATTATCACTAATATCCTCTTCTACGATTTTTTCTAAATATGATTCTAAAGACAACGTTCTCTTTCTGATTTTCTTTGCCATGATTACATTCCTCCATTTAATTATTCTCGTAATAATACTTTTACATTTTCATATAGTTTCATCGTGTCTAAAATTTTATCTTTGTACTCCTCCCTAGAAATATGTAATTCTGATAAAATTTCATTTTCTGTATATCCGGCACACATAAGGTCTACAACCAATTGTTGGCTATAAGATAATTTACTTTTATAAAGTTCTACTCTATCTGTGGTTGGATATAATTTATTCATTATTTCTCTCTCTAAATTATAATTAGAGGAAATAATCTCTTCCAAAATACAATCCTCTTCCGGATCAACTTTCATATGTATAGAAACATTCGGAATAATCGTAGGGTTTCCCTTTTCATCTTTTATGATATTCCCACTAAAATCTCTTTCCAAATTACATCTCTTAAATCGAAAATTATCTCTAAACCATGTCCCGGTTCTCCGTCTAAGATTCCCATAAAAATAAGTATTAAACTTACATTCTTTGGAATCATTATAGGAATTAATACTCTCAAGAAAAATATCAACAGCACGATCATAAAAGCTCTCCCAATGTTCTTTTGGAATGTTTCTGGCTTTTAAAATCTTGTCACAAATCTTTCGAAGTTTTCTCATATTGTTACCACAGTATTCATTTGCGATTTGATTCTTCCACTCCTCTTTATCCATTCCTCATTACCTCTTTTCTTAATCTTCTATTCCATCAAACGGATTATCTTCTTCTATGATTCTCATAGTAAAATGTCTCGTACTTAACATCTCAAAAGTTTTTTCAATATTTTTTAAATTAATTGATCCTTTTGTGTTTGTTATAACTGACTGAACTACAAGAAGCTCATCTTTTATTTTTCTACGTTTCTGCAAAACTTCTTTGACCTTTTTATATTCTTTATAGCCATCAGATCCACTCTTCCACTTTTCAAGTTCTATTTCGTGCATAGCGTTAGACAATTCTTTGTCTACGTTAGATAATTTTTTATGTAATTCACTTCTTCTTTTCCTGGCTTCACTAAATAGAACATCACATGATTTTGATAATTCCATCCATTTGACTACCTCTTTGCACGGTTCATAATCTTCACCATATAATACTGTTTTTTCACCTTTACAATCATCAGCTTTGTGATTGTTATATTCATTTTTTGTATCTTTTTTACTTCCTCCCGGAGAAACACATCTAATTTTAAAATGGAAGTTTTTTAGGACACTTGGAAGGTTGTTTAATATATTTTCTGCCTTCTCTTTGCTAAAAGAATGTGCTTCTTTTTTACCACATGTGACAGGTCTTCCTTTTTCGTCTAAACATATGGAGATTTTGCCATTTGTAATTATGTATTCCACTCTTTCACCACCTTTAACATAATTCTAAAAGCAATATTCCCTCATTTTATTCTTTTCACATAAAAAAGAGTGCAAAAATAACACCTTTCGACTAAACGTCAAAAGAATAAAATATTAACTTTTCCTTATTTAATTGTAAAATTTGGAAATTAATGGCAGAAATGCTTGACACTAAAAATTAAATATGTAAGAATACAAGTGTATAGCACTTATGCTATCGTTTGTGTTAAGAGGATTTACTTAGGAGGTGCGCCAACACCTATGATCAAGTAGATCCTCTTTTTTATTGGTAAATTTTACAATATGAATAATATCACAAACATATGTTCTTGTCAACCTATTTCAGAACAGATGTTCGATTTTCATTCTTGTTGTGGAAATAAAAGATTATTTACAATGTTGGGGTCTTTTATCTTCTTGCCGACTTCCAACGACAACACACCAAAATAACTATTATCTTGATATAATATTTTATTTGCTAAATCAATTAATTTCTCACTTTTTTCTTTAGAAATGCGCCTACTCTCATGCACAAAACATGTCCTCTTTATAGAATCCCATATTACATATTCACCAGGCGATTCGTCTATCCTACGTTTAGCTTCTTCTTTTGTAATGATCTCAGATGTTGTCACTATCATGCTAATACTTCCTCCCAATTTATTTCTTCACCATAAAAAAATGAGTTATAACATACCTTATTTATCATGTTTTTATGATTTTGATTTGTAACCCTACCAAGTTTACGTAAAACTTCCTCTTTACATATAGTCATTGGCTGCTCTCCCAAAACCATTGAGTATTTGGACAAACCATTTTCAGACTCAGCCTCAATACATCCGTGTACCGGCATATACAATTTTTTGATAACATGAGTTAAAGGCATTATAGTAATTATACTAGCATGTTTTGTGCCAGATTCATTGCTCACAATAACATATGGTCTTTTCTTACCTTGAACAGAACCAGATGCTGTTTTTATTTCAGCTTCTATAATATCATATCTATGCAATTCCATATGTACTTTCTCCTTTCTCAATTATGTAAACTATAAATACCTTCCTTTGATGTTTCTTATTATATACTTAACTTTATATATTGTCAAGTATTTATATCAAATATTTTATATATATCTATTTTTCAATATATATGATATAATACATATAAAGTGAGGTGTAATATATGAAGTTAAATATACAAGATAAACTTAAAGAAAAAAATATGACTAGATACGAATTGGCAAAACGTATTAATGTAACATATCCAACGATTCAATCCATATATAAAGGAGATTCTACAAGTATTAAATTTGAGATACTTGAAAATATATGTAAAACATTAGAATGTTCACCAAATGAAATAATAATAACTGATGACCCTGATCTTAGACGTATTTACGCCAACTATTCACATACAAAAAACTTTATCAAAAAAGACGATACCAATTAAGTATCGTCTTACATATTATATATCCACTAATAATCTTTGACTTGCATCGACTGTTTTGCTCTTCTGGCAGCAATATCCCAACTCACTTCTACACCTGTGTCTATGCAATACCATAAATTATTTTTCTTATCTTCTTCTAACACAGTCCAGCACCACAATTTTGATTTGTCTGGATGTGGGCTAAGAATTATCCTTCTTTTGTTATTCATCTAAACCACTCTCGTTCCATTGTTTATATTCACCTAGTCTTCGTATATAATTATCAAATTCAGGAACAGTAAAATCCAATTCTGAATGCCTTATTGGGAATATAATGCCTTTGTTAATTAACTGCGCTCTTGTAGGTGAAATTGTTTTTACTTTTTTGCCCAAGTTTTTTGCTACATTTGAAATTGTACATGGAAGTTCACCACATTTTACCATTGCAAATATAAATCTTTTTTCTCCATCAGAACATCTTTCGTATCTAACTTTAAAAAATCCAACGTCCAATATTTTTAAAAAATCATTCATGCAATTTTCAATATGTGATTTTTGAATCGTTTTTTCATTTGTATTATTATATACAACCTGACAAAGCTGCTGTATAAAAAACGGGTATCCTTTTGTTACATCAACAATCTTGTCAATCGCATCTTTAGAATATTCAACAGAAAATTTTTTCGCTGGTTCTTCAATCGCCTTACATGACTGTTCATATGTTAATGAACCTATTTCTTTATATACAAATAGTCTTTCCGAATATGATTTTTCTTCAGATAACATTTTGTATATTTTAGGTAAACCTGCACCAACAATCATTACTGGATAACCAAGTTGATTTGTACGATGCAACGCTGCAATCAGCGATCCTAATTCTTTCTGTTTCATGTATTGAATCTCATCAATAAAAAAACATATAGGTATTTCTGTTTTATATGCTATTTCTCCGATATTTACAAACACTTCTGTCAAACTTTGTGTCAAACTATTTGATTTATACAGTTCTTTTTCTTGTAATGATAATGAAAATGTATTATCGTTTGCATCAAACGATACAACTAAAGATTTTATCGCATCTAATGGCTTTTGTATAAGATGCTTAAATTTTTCTTTTGCACTAACTTTTCTCAGAAATGCTTGTGAACAAGTAGCTATTTGAGAAATAAAATCATTTCTCTCTTCAACCTCAATATGTCTGCAAAATATATCTTTTTCTTCCGCAATACCTTGTAACTTATTAATAAGAACAGTTTTCCCAACTCCACGCAAACCGCTAAAAACAATAGATGGCGTTGGTATATTCATAGATAATGCATTAAACATTTCTTCTACACTCTCTATGTCTTCATCTCTTCCAGCAATATACATTGGCATCAATCCAGCTCCAGGTCTATATGGATTTATTTTGAACATAAAATCACCTCCCACCATATTATCACATGTATTTACGTCATAGTCAATATGATTACGTTAAATTACGTTCTCAAAAATGCTAGACTTTGTGCCGCAAAAATGAAAGTTAAATTTTATTCTCTCATTTTACCCCTTAAAGCACTTAAAAGATTAGGTGCAACCGGTATCAAATGTGGATTATCAATTCTGTTTCTTATTCCATCAATGCTATCACACCAATAATCACATTCAAGATATGTCATATATCTACCATCTATGCAATAAATTCTAGTCCCTTTATATTCTTCTACAAAATATTGTTCCTCATTCTTTCGCTTACATTCTTCAGAACACACTGGTTTATTTACATTGCGATTTACAGTTCTGATATTACCATCTGCGTCTCTAAAATTGAACTCGCCAAATAATGTTGTTCTCGGAGACATTGCAAACTCTTTAATTCCAAAATGTTCAGGTTGCTTACCACAAATAGAACATTCCCATTTATACATTGTATCACTCCAACCTCACAATCTCTACACATTACTAATAAGTATTCCTCTTTCGTATTCTTTACAAGAATCATCTTTAGGAATGTTTGCTCCTACTATTTCATTTACATCATATACATTACGGTTTCCTATACACTCAAAAATTACTCTTTGAGATTTGTCTTCTATTTGATTCAATTCATTTATCAATTCCTGAACTGTCATATTATCACTCCAATCCCAAAATCTCTTTACTATCCATCTGTTCCAGTTTACTAATCTTCTGACTTCTTACATATTCAGCAACGAAATCAAGAATATCTTCGCCTAAAACACTCAACTCCAACTCATAATCTTTATGTTGAATAATAATATTTCCAGACATATCATTGTTGTAGTGTACTCTTATTTTCTTTCCGTTGAATGTATGCATATTCATTCAACCATTTTCCTGTTAAAACTTAGATTTTATTTATTTAATATTTCCTCCGCACTTCTTTCTTCGTATTCCGACCATCTAATGTCATTTGTATATGAATCAGATTCTATATAGTCATTATATAAATCAATTTTCAATTCAGAAATAGCTTCTATAATAGACTCCTGACAAGACATAAATTCGAACTTTTCTGGATTATCATTTATATAATTTCTTATCATCTGTTCATTTTCATCAGATATCTTACAAGTGCATACTTGCACACGATCAACTTCTATTTCAAACATAATTTATACCTCATAAAGTCCTATATTTTTCAGCATATTCGCATTGCTTTAATATTTCTACCCTGTCGAAATTAAGATCTTCTGCGGTGTCACAACAGATTATTCCACCCTGACTATCCATGCCGTCCATATCTATTATACATTTTTTACAATATACGTATGGACTATTACATTTAACCATAATCGTTACTCATTTCCTTATATAAAATCACCAACATCTATTTGTCCTGAATTATATTTTCTAATCCTTTCCTTAAACTCTTCTTGATGTTCTTCGAAGTATTTTCTTTGTTCTTCTATTGTTAAATTCCTACAATCCGGTTTAGATTTATAATGATTACAAAGTTTTTCTTTTAGACTATTATTAAAACAATACAATGTCATTGGTTCAAATCCAGTCGTAGTGTTATATTTTTCTTTATCTATAATCACAATTTCACCTCCAGTTTTCGGAATAAACCTATAGTTATCTATCACATTCACTGTTAATTACTTCATCGTTTATAATTACCTCTTCGTATTGTAACCGAGATCCTTTCACCAAACATTCCAAAGAACAATACAATCCATAATATCCAGTTCTTTTATATGCTTTATCTCCATACCTGATTTCCCCATCACACCACGCACATGCCATATGTTTTTGATCTTCGTCCATATACACTCCTTTGTCTTTTCATTCTATTCTGATATCGATTACATTCCCTTGAATCTCATTATATAATTGACTAGATATATCATATAAATCATCAAATACATAATCAAATAAATCGCACTGAAATCCTTCTTCTGTGTCATTAATATAATAAGTATTATATAAGCCGGCATCAATTGCAATTACAATGCTATCGAATCCTATTTCTGTTGCATCTTGATACATAGACTCAATTTCTTCAATAAAATCATCTAAATTCATCTTTTCACCGTTCTTTAAAGTCACATGTTAAACCAATAAATAATGCCCTTCAATATGATAATCGCAATTGTCAAAACTTAACGAAGTATGTTCTTTTACCCAACTATTAAGCTCTTAAGGAAAATCATTACTATTAAATGCGATAAAATATCTCGACATGCGTTCTTATATTCTCCTTTGCAATTAATCTTTTATTCAACTTCGCTTTCAAGAAATTCTATCATCCCATATATGGTTATATCTTTAATTCTCCCATTTTCAAATATCGCTTCATCCGGACAATTCTCTTTGCAAAACAGCGACGCAGCAATGCGAAATCCGTCTAAAAAGCCTGCCAGTTCTGACGAATCACTTATATTATTTACAATAGTTTTAAATTTTTCAATTTGCTTCATTATTCATCTCCTGAATTGTTTAATTTATTTTCACGACACTTTTTAATTCTTAGAGCATTTGGGGATTGTTCTTCATTATACAAAGGTCTCTTTCTCGGTATATATGCTTGTACAGTTTTCCTATTTAATTCTAGCTGTGCAGCAATATTTTCAACACTCATTCCATTATGATATTTGTTTAATATCTCCGCATGCGCTTCTGATAGAACGTGACCATGTGTAGAAAGAGTTTTAACAACTTTATTCCAAGAATATCCTGTTTCTGAAGACGTTTTCTTAATTGAGCCAAATGCTTCGTATGCGTCTATAATCTTCTTTTCTGATGCTGCATATAATTCATTTTTATTCATAATTAAGCCCTATTTACCTCTTTAATACTCTTATCGATCGTGAATCCGCAAATACAAAACAATACCTCTTCTTTCAAGGAATACACTATATTCATTATCATCCATGTCACGAGCGTATCCAATAGGGAAGCCGGTTCCGTAAAGAATTCTTCCGTCATCTCCTACAAGCTGATAGCAGTTTGAGTGTATAACGCACTTCCCATTTACAGGAAATTCATATTCTTTTCCAACTTCAATAATTTCATCATATTCTTTTGCTGATTTTTCATTTTGCAATTTATAAACAATAACTTTTTTATTCATAGCATTTATCTCCTTTTCAAAATTTCCGTTACCTGCTGCACCGTAATTCCATATATCTTTGCAACTTTCTTCTTATCATTGCATTTATCAAATTCTTCTATAATATCATTCTCCGTCCAATTATACTCAATAGGCGTATTCATAAAGTTTTCCATCATAGTTTTCCCAACTCCCAATTTTCCAATATACTCTCCACAGAATCATATGGACAAAACAATTTCCCACTACGCACCATAATCACATCAACCTTTTTCTTATCTCTGTAGATTTTCGTAAGTTCTGTGCTTATCTCATATGTTTGTCCTGTACGAAACCCCATACTTCCGTCTCTTCCAATATATTTTCCTCTCAATTTTATTCCTCCATTACATATTATTTTAACACATATTACAAATCAAGTACAGCATTTGCAATTGTAGACTCATCCATGTGTACATAATATCTTGCAGCGGTTTCAAGATTTTTATGCCTTAATTGTCTTTGTACAATCATAATGTTGTTAGTTCTATTAAACAAATCTGTTCCAACCCAATGTCTAAGCATATGTGGATATATTCTCCCATCAGAATATCGTTCAAAAAAACTTGTTATTGCCCCTTTGCTCATTCTCTTGTTTTCATTCGAAAGAAATAGTGCCTTATTAGTTATTTCTCGTTCTCTAATAAAAATATCTCGCATGGTCAAATATTCTTCAAGATACATTTTTGCACGTTTTGACATGTATACTTTGTCATACATCTCTATATTTCCTTTGCCCAAAATCATCATATATGGACGATCTTCTTCATATAAATGTAAATCATTAATATCCATATTAATTAGTTCTTCTGATCGTATACCGCTTCCTTTTATTAATTGTACAATCGCAATATTTCTGATAACATTAAATTCATTCTTGTTTCCATCATTAACTCTTCTTAGAAACTCCTCTACTTCTTCATCAGACGGAATTTCTACTTCCTTAAATTTTTTCTCTGACTTATACAAATTTTTAGGAATATACGCAATAACATTCTCATCTACACATTTGTTCTGTCTTAAATAATTCCAAAATGCACTAAACACATTTTTCTTAGTATTGATTGAATCCAGCGAATTAGCTCTGCCTGATATGCCGTTTTTCAGCTCATTAAGATATTTGATCACATTATTGCTCGTGATTCTATTCATATCCTCTTCTACTATATTTGAAATACTGTCCTTCTTGATACATCCATTTGAAAGCATCCAATTTAACATGTCTCTAATATAAATCCAATTAATCTTTTTTGTTGCTGATGACTTGTATCTATCAAAAAAGTCTGCGATAAAATCTGGAACGTTTTTTAATTCCTCAGCTAATTTTTGTTCAATTTTTCTTTGCTTTTCAACTTTGTAACACATACTTATTCCCTCCTTTATAATACACCAAATGATTCTGCCAGATCCAATTTGTTACTCAAATACTCTAATGCATCCATTCTTTTCTTAAATTCTTCTGATTTTTCATTTTCAAAATGACTGATTTCCCATACCTCCCCATCATCAGTTCTGTAATATTCTTGTCTTGTCGGTTTATTGTTCCTCGTCAAGTAAGTAAAAACACTTGGATAAATCAGTCTTTCATGTTCTCCAATGGTCAAATCTTCTCTTTTTATTTTTTTCATAACTATTACCCCCATTTCTGCATAAAAAATGACCAGAATATTATTCTCTGGTCTCTCAACTATAAACACTACAAAAGTCGCTATCAAAACGATAACGACTTCTAACTATTTACATCAAATATATATTTTTTAATTCACTCTCCGTAAAATACTTCCATATGCAACGATGATCTTCTTCTTTTATGGAAAATATATATGGAAATAAATCTCCAGTAAAAACAATTGGAACCGAGCCAAGTACAAACACCATATAATCTTTTCCATACTGGAATATTATATCTCCATCTTTATTCCTTATATTAGTAATACATTTAATCCATGTGTATTCTATATCTTGATCTGCTCGAATATTTACTTCCAACATACACATCCAATATAAACATTCTGCTCGAAAATCTTGCTTCTTGATATTGTCTGTGTATAAGATTATATCTTCAATTTGCTTGTTGTTGCATTTTTGAATTTCTTCTAAATTCATACGATGAAACTTCTCCATACGACCATCACCTCTTATCATGAGTATATCACACATCAAGAAATCATGGCAATTCGATTCATCACCGGGACAGCATTAAACAAATGACATTCTTTCAGATAATACTGTACGACACCTTTCTGAAACACATAGAAATTTCCTTTTCTTCCCACATAACTAACATAGTCCTTCATGTGACTTGTTACCTGAACAAAATACATGTTCCCAATAATAAAATTCTTCATATAAATTCCTTCTTTCTGATATATTTTCACCTATATATTCTCTCTTGTAATATAAAAGAGACTAAGCAAATTAACACTTAGTCTCCAAAAACACATTCTTTATAAAATTATTTTTTGTATTTATTCAGATTTTTTCTGAAAACATAATCTGATCTTTGCTCCGGCGTAAGTGTGTTCTTGTAATGTTCCTCCGGTAAATTAGCTACCCAATTAAGTCCTTTGCAAAGTAAAAAAATTACTGCAATAAATAAAGCTGCTCCCATGATAAATTCCTCCTCTTTTCTTTTCATATTATCATACTTCTACAATTTTCTCAATTAACTTTTCCATATACTACACCACTCCTCATTAAATGAAGAATGCCGTAATATGTCCTTCCCAACTCTTTTGCGACTTCTTTATAGGTTTTATCCGCTTTTAAAAGTAATTTAACTTTTCTCAAATCTTCATCTGTCCACTTTTCTCTTGTGTTACTATATTCATAAGACATTTTTTCTTGACGCACCCATTCAGGTTCTAATGCCAAGGTTCCACATTCATATTTAGACCAGTTTATTATATCTTTATGATTTTCCGTCCATTTCCAAAATTCCTTCAAGTCAATATCATAATGAATGACTCCATTCAGATCTATACTATCATGTGGCATATCAAATTTCTCAATCCATCTTAAAACCACAGATATATCAGTATTAAAGCATTTAGCTAACTGTTTTGCTGAAAATATGTCATAGAATTTGTTAAGTCCTAATTTCGCTGCCTTTTTCTTTACAGAACACACTGATCTCTTTAGTCGTTTTGCTGTAATTTCCACCGGTTGATATAAGTATCTTGATTCCATGTATTTCTCTTCTCGTTCTGTCCACTTTCTTCTATTTGTAGTAATACTTCCATTGGAATTTATGCCAATCCTACCCGCCTTTGCTTGAACAGATTCATAACTTCTTTTGAGTTTTTCTGCAATATCTTTTACAGGATATTGTCCATAATGTTCTTTTAAATACTCTACTTCCTTTTCTGTCCATTCTCTTCTCAAAATTTCACCACCTTACACAATCTCTCTAGGGATATAATCCGCAAGATAATCCTTCTGTCTATCGCCAAAACGAAGTTTTAAATCTCCAACGCAATGAAATTTAATATTATTTTCTTCAAGAAAACCTTCAAAAATATCTCCAATAGATTCGCAGACGTCTTCACCTTCATTAAATTCTTTGGAAGCTTTCTTCGCAAACATTTCAACCTCTTGCTGTTTATCCAATGGAATCTGATATACTGAAGGTCTTACACCGTAGTATTCTTCATGTTTACAACTGTACGTTCCATCATAGTCTAATACAAATAATGTCCAAATCATAATACATAACTCCTTCCTTTTGAAAAAAGATCCTGGATTTTTATTCTCCAGAATCTTCTTATTTATATGTAATATTTTATTGTTCTTTATATTCCCAATGTTTAATGTATTCCATTGCATCGTCAAAATACATCGGATTCAAGTCTTTGTATAAAGCGCAGACATACAAAGACTTTAAGCCATTCCAAAGATTAATAAAATAACTCTTTGATTTTTTTCTATTATTTTTATTGGCTTTCCGCTATCTTTCCACAACCCTATCAGCATAACGATCAAGAAAATCCTTTATGACATATCTATCAAGCTGCCAAAATTTCTTTTTTACTCTGTTGAATGTTTCTTCCGTCATTAGATATAGCTTGTCTGTTATCTTCTGATTTTGTAAAGCAATCAGACAATTTCCATATTTTCCTAAGTATTTCGGGTATCCGTTATCGTCTAATTCTTCTTTGTTGCCAACACTGCAAGTACATAATTTCCCGCTCTTACTGTTTATGTAAAAAATATATGATATGTCTTTCAATTCGTCATACATATCATCACACCTCCTTTTTCACATTAAAATAGCACCCAAAGATATGTTCTCTGAATGCTTTTAGATCATTTTATTTTCTTATCTCTTGAAATGCGACTTTCTTCTATTAAAACTATCATATAGCTATTCCATATTCTTATACCTCTTCCGGATAATAATCATACCAATCAAAAGTATTGCTTACTTCATCTGGTATATCATCCATAGAAGAATGGCTTCCTACAAGTTCAACTGTATATCCCTGTTCTTCTATCAAACCATACGCTTCGTCAATTTCTTCTCCATCTACTTCTTTCCGGCAATTCAAACGCAACTGCTCTTCAATCAATCCATCCGTAGCATTTGTTTTAATAATTTCAAATTCTCCTAGCATTCCTGATGTGAGACAAATCAGCCTATTGTTAGTCTTCTTCATAGTGATATCCTTTCTTCATAAGAAATACGAGTTTCAATTTAATCTTCTAAAAATCTAAAACTAAACGGTTTTGAATGACTAATAAAAATTTTATCTCCAACACTATATGGAGCATTGTATTCGTTCTGCATATCTGTTATCTTAATTATCCATCCTAAATCATCCACATTTTCAATGATTCCATATTTTTTGTATGTATCTCCAGGATACAACTGAATTTCTTTTCCAATGTAAATTTCTTTGTTGTATTTCATAATTATCATTCTCCTCTACACAATCAAATTCCAATTTTATTGCTATACCAAAATTGCTTTAAAATCTCCGTTTTTAATAGATTCTACTTGAAATCGACCTTCATCATCTGCTAAAAAACCAACCCAATCATGAGCAGGTACAATAATCGGTTCAACATACCAACCTTCTAAATCATCAACGAATATTTTTAATGTTTTGTCTGTGTTATTTTCTATTGTTGCAATAAAATCATAATCATGACCTGTTTCTCTAAAATTTACATAACCTTCATATTTTGATTTAATTACACATAAATCTCCTTTTTTGTACATATCTTATCTCCTAATAAAATCCTGATTTCAATTACTCAAAATCATCATCTACAATTTGTGCATCATCGAAATCTGACCAGTCAAAATCCCCGTCATCCATATCATTTATTAATTCAATTGCTTCACTTTCTGTATCAGCTTCTAAAACTGCATAACCATATTTAACTACCATAACTCTCATTTTTGCCATAATCATTTCCTCCCTTTTAACAAACCACAACAACCATTTTATTGTTTGGCAATTGATAAACAAACTGTGTTTCTGGATCCATTGCATATTCTTCAAACGATTCTATACTTGAAAGAATCTCTTCTGTATAATCATAATAATTATTTTCTCTTTCATACTCAAAGCATTCTTCCAGGTTATTCTCTCTATGCCAATGATTTTCCCATTCTCTTATATAATCATTTACATTATTTAGCGGTAACACTACTTTCCAATGATTAATCGGATTTTCCATTTTTATCTTATAAAATAAATCCGAAATATCTTTTGCTTCTGATTCTGTAAATGACAATACATCTGCAAATTGTATAATTTCTTGTTTATTTAATTTTTTCACTATCATTACCTCAGCTTAATTTTTCCATATTAGTTCTAATTTTTGCATATGTATCAATGATACATTGTAAGTATTCTTCCATGCGATACATATAGAAACAGTCTTCTCCAAATCCGGTTTCAATCATAACTATATTTCCGATATCGTCTTGCGTTAATGGATTAGACACACTTCCTTCAAGAATCATACCATATGCATTAATAACATTAATATCTTCCATATTTCTCGGTTTTAAAACTAAAACTTCTGATTCAGATGGAGATACAATAAAAGTATTACCACAATTTGTTTCAATTTGCGGAATTTTCCCAATCGCTGCTCGGATAGTAAATTCATAAGATTTTTCCCATCTCTCACAGTCTTCTTTTGTTTTAAAAATTTTTCCATCTACTGATTCATATGTAATAATTTCTTCTGTTCTCTGCACTTCTTTTCTAATTTCTTTCATTGTTTTTCCTCCTAATAAATCATTTTTACTGTTTCTCATCATTAATGCTTCTTAAAGTAATTCCAGTTTTCCACCACAATTACCACATGTAAATTCATTTGTGCGTTCAATCGATGTTTAATTCCTACTTCTTCTACTTCTTTTAAACAAGTATTTACATATGATTGTAAATCTCTCATAATTCTTTCCTCAAACTATCCAACAATCACATAATGTTCTTCAATATTTTTCCATTCTTCATGACTAGCTAACCACTCTTTTGACGTACAATATGGTGTAATATTCCTACAAGAATCAATAATTTGATATTCATAACCTTTGTTTTCTACTTCTCTCCACCATAAAGGAATATCATCATCATTTTTGTATGCAACATTAGATAAATTTTCCAATTCTTTTAACAATTCAACTGGTGCATTGGTTCTTATTACAATCAATTCTCCGTTCATTGATGCTCCATCTAATAACGTAATATATCTTGTATTACTCATATCATTCACCTCTTCTATACAACCTCTCTCGGAATATAGTCTGCTAAATAATCTACCTGACGTTCTCCAAAAGTTAGATCAATCTTTCCAACAACTTTAAAATCACAATTGTTATTTTCCATCCATTCTTCAAAACAATCCGCAATAGCCCATTCTTCAACATTCTTATTTGTATGAAAATCATTGTGTGCCATTCTTGCATAGTGTTCTACGTCTCTTTGTCTGTCCAATGGAATCAAATATACAAGTGGCTGTACTCCGTTTGAAAAATCATCTTCCATATCATATGTTCTATCAAGATCTAATACAAATAATGTCCATACCATTTAGAACACCTCCATACAAAAAATTTTCTATTCAACTTCAATGACTAACCAGCCCTCTCCATCTTCTTCGACAGAGTATATAAATTTAATTTCCATATCCATAAAATCTCCATAATGTTCTTGACTAAAATAGGTAGTACTGTGCAATGTTTTGTATATATCTAATTTGTAGTCGTATTGTCTAACTGTAACTTTTCCTTCAATTTCAATACCATTTTCTAATAGTTGTTTAATTGTCATATTTCCCTCCTATGAAAGCGTTCTTTCATCTTACTAAATCTGTTTCTATTGCTTTCGCTAAGTCTTCAATATTATTATATTTTCCGTACCTACTGCATTCTTTTAACATATTATCTTTTGTCAACAAATAATCTACAATTTGATAATAAGCAAATTTTCCATTAACATTTACTTTACTAGGAATAATAATATGATAATATCCTTTAGTATTTATATAGAAGTAGAATTTTCCTTCTGCTGGCTTATAATATTTGTTTGGGATATATGATTTTCTATTTCCAAAATCTTTTTTCTTGTTTCTTCTGTCCTATAATCATAAGGCGATACCATAATATTTCCTCCATACAAAATCGTGCTTTCGTCTGTTCTTTAAATTTTTTCTACTTCTTTAAAATCATTGTCTTTTAAGTATTTTATGTAATCTACAATATCTGATTTTCTTTTAACTTCTATGTCCTCCGCTTTATAATACCCATAAAAAGGATTGACAAACTGCTTATAAACTTTATTTTCCATATCAATAATAAGATTATAGTTATTTGCCGTTCCTCCTGTTTTCCTCCAATTATTATCAAGCCAAAATAAATGAATTTTCATATCTACACCTCTTCTTCTATAATCTCCACCACTCCACAAGGTTTATCTGCATTGCAATGATATTTTCCGCCTGTGAAATACGCATAGCAATCATTTAAAACCACACCTTTTTCATATCCGTTTAGATCATTGATACTGATTTTATTTCCCTCATAGTCTGTTAATTCGTATCTATTCACATTCTTACCTTCTCCGTACAATGTGTAAATTGCTTTGAAATTTCCTACACCTTTCAGAAAATCATCTGCCTGTTTCCCTGTGCATCCATCTTTTTCGAATTCTTTTCTAAAAAACTCTTGATCATCAATTTTAAAAATTACTTTCCTCATACTTTTATCTCCAGTTTAAAATCTTAAAAACTTCTTTAATTTCAGCTCTGTTTCCTTTTTCTCTTTCTTTTCTTCCGTAATCAATGGCACTTTCAATATCTAAAAATTCTTTTGTCATTAAGTAGTACCACTGATTAAAGATTGTTTTTTTATAAATAACTACATCATATCTTTCAAATTTTTTATCATACATTTCAATTCCTCCACTTGAAATTATCTTTTTATTTCTTTTTATTTCTATTTATCTAATGTTTCAAATACAACCTCCGCATCCTGTTCTTTTGTAATGGTTTCATTTATTTCTTCCATACTTTCAAAAAGAACGTCAATATCGGAAATACAAGCCGTATCAAGATTACGATATCTGATATCGTTTACCGTAATTCTATAACATCCATTTCCTATTTTCCAAATTGTACATTTAATTGTTTTCATTCTCATTTCCTCCTAATGAAATCATTATTTGATCCACTTGCTTCTGTGGTAGTTTCCCCATACTTTTCTGTATTCCCATTCTGTAAGTATAGAAATGCCGCCTTTTGTTCTTACAATATAAAAATCTTTTCCATCTGATTCAAATTTGCTAATAAATTTAAACATCTATTCTTTCTCCTTCTCTTCATTTTCAAACTGTTTCTAAAATCAGCCGATACCCTTTGACAAGTATCAGCCGTAAAAATATGTAATATAGGTTATGCGGTTCTTGACGTTCTTCTAGTAGTACGCTTCTTTCCAATAGTTGGGATATTGATATTCTTTTCAATCACACTAGAAAGAAAATCAAACAACGTATCCTGCCATTTATCAGAAATATTAGTGTTGAAATATGTACTTCCTTTGCAATTATTAAGCAATATTTCCTCCAGTCTATCTTCTTTTCCTGCATAATAAGCATATAGCTTGTTGAATACTCTAATTACTTTTGCGCTGTATGCTTTCCCTTCATGGATAGACTTTCCAGCGTTCCATTGCAATTTTCCTAAAATCCGAAGAATTCTGTCTAATAATTCCGGATTACTTCTAGCAAGTCTTAAACCGTCAGAAATAGACGTTAAGAGTCCTACTGGATTCTTGATTGACTTCTGATCACCTTTAATAGCAACGTGATTCTTGTCACAAATTTCTTTTAATCTAATATATTCTGGTCTGCCCGCTTCAATAGCTGCGCCGTAGGAATCTTGCAATGTCATTCTTCCTCTGTCTTTTCCCTGGTCAAGAAATAAGTTGATCGCTCTTTCTTCCGTAATTCCGACCAAAACCTCAACTTGAATCATTCTCATATCTGCCATAGCAGCACCATACAATCTATGCATTCCGTCAATCACGATGAATAAACCATCTTTATATACTACTTTTGGCAGTTCCCACTTATAAGGATCATAATTCTTTCCAATGTCTTCGGCTCTTCTTACGTTCAACATTCTTTGCCATTCCGGAATATGTACTAAAATAGGATTAACTGAAATGATTGTCTTATCTCCATTTCCGCGCTTTGCTTTTGCTTCTTCAACCTTGTCTTCGTTGATCTTGATTTCCGTAACCGTTTCATAGCCTCTTAATGTTCTAAGTGCTGTCAATTTTCCTTCTACTTCCTTCGCTGTCAAATATGCTCTTTTCATCTTTTATTCTCCTTTACTTTCTTTTTAATGCCTATTTGTAAGCACTATAAAAGACACCAGTATAACAACTAATGCCTTCTAACTGTTTACAAATATTCAAATAAATAATTGTGGGAACCTTGCTAAAAGTATTCCAGTGACACCTAAAACAATTTGACCGCCAACATCAACCGGATCATTAGAAAATAATTTTCCAACGAAAAACATGCTAAAGATCACAATGATTCCGCATAATCTGATTATCAGTTCTTTCAATTTCTGCTTTGCTTTCTGTCGTTTCCGCTCTTCTCTTTTCTTGAGCTGTCGAGAGATAATTTCTTTAGTCTGTTCTGTGCTGTAATATTCTTCTTTGTGTAAAATCTTTCCCTTGTACATTGTTGTTACTTCCATTTGCTTCAATCTCCTTTAATATGTATTTTCAAATATTTCCGCTTTATGTCTTGTATCTCCTTACTATGCGTAAATTTTCCCATTTACACCTGTTTTATAATCCTTATAGATAACAACTGGATTCGTAAAACAGTTTTCCAAATCATCAATATATCTACTATCAAAGCAACCATATTTTGATTTTGTAATTTTTACACTTTTATTATCTTCAAGAGTTTCTTTTATTCCCTCTTCTTTTAAATCCTGCCAACCTTCAAAAATCATCATAGAACAGTTATAGATGAGTTTTCTATATTTTGTTCTTTTGCGGTATGGTGTGAAGATCATTTCCATAACATCGCTATATTGTGCATATGTTGTTGTTCTCATACTATGAAAAGTGATTTTCTGAGCTACTGGGAAACCGAATTCGTTCAGATATACAAGTGTATACTTCTTTCCTGGTTGTAATTTATTATAAAGTGCACATTGTAACGGTTCAGCGTATTTCATAAACAGATCATCAAATACTTTGATAGCTTCGGTTTCCGTTGTTACGGTTTTACTTTCTAACTCCTCGCCATCTTCATACATTGCCATAACTTCAAATTCTCCGAAAATCTCACAGGCATCAATGATGATTTTCTTTCCCATCGTGTAGTCGCCTTTTAATTCTTCATGTCTTATTGTTCTTGCTAACATTGTATTTTTCCTCCTGTCTAGTATAAAGTTTTGTATTTCTTACAATTTTTGATAAAGCCATGCTGAAACAAATTCGTTTTACGCTGTTATTCGATTAAAGATTTCAATTGTTTTTTCTGCCTGTTCTCTTTTTCTATTACTCCAATATCCTTTTCTTTTGCTTTTTAATGCTTTTTCTGCGGTGATTCTGTTATTAACTCCAACGCTTGCGGCATTTCTTAAAAGTTTTACTTCTTCGGAATTAAGTTTGATAGCTTTAAGCGTGTATGGATTTATCTCAAAACTTTCATTATTGCTAGGTTTTAGATCCTGTGCAAGTGGAATATATTCATCATTTCCCATATTTTCGCCGATATTCCAAACAAAAAAGCCAGACGGAATTTTATCCACTATGTCAAAAATATCTGTTTTTCCACAAAGTCCACTATTACTGTAAATTTTATTATTTTCAATTCTAAATTCTTTCATAATTTCCACCTTTTAACCTTTCTTAAAATACAAGTCCTGTTAAATCCTCAACTGTTTCTCTACAGTCGTTAACCATTTCATCAAATAACATTTTTCCAACTTCGACCTTTAAATCAACGATCTTTCCTTCTAGTTCGTATAAATCATTCTTATAAAAATCAAGTAATGATTCCGCTGTTTTAAGTGCGTTAATAGCTTGCACATAGTCATTTTTTGTTGTGTCAACAAATGTTAAATCATTTACAAATTCAATTAGATTTTCTACTGTGTGTTTTAAGTATTTTTCATTCATAGTTTTCCCTCTTTCTTTATATATCTGTTTTCTTATTCTCTTCTAGTTTCGCTCTTGCTCGTCAGTATCGGACTTATACCGATAGACTAGAGACATCATACAGCACAGCCTGTTTACGGTTTATTCCCTTAATTCACTTGCTGATTTTCCGCTTATAGAAGTTCTGTACCTAAACAGTGTTGGCTACTCGTATAAGCGCGCTGTATTTGATTTACAATGTGAATTTTTCAATGTGCATTTCCGAAATGATATGTTCATATCTCTTTCGTTATGATTACTATATCATTCCTTTTTAGTTATGTCAATACTTTTTACTCATTTTCATATCTTTTTAGTAATGTTTCAGCGTAATAAAAAAGCACTACGCAATTATGCATAATGCTTCAATACCTGTATCCATCCGAAAACCTAAACTCTGAAATATATTCACAGCCTAAAATATCAGCTATTTTTTTTAGCTCCTCTTTCGTAAACTTTCCAACCTTCAAACGTTTTGTCATATTCGGTTGTGATGTTCCAAATTGTTTCGCTAATTCCGTTATGTTAATACCAGCGTGCAGCATGGCTGATCTAACTTGTTCGTCAAGTGTTATTATTTCCTACACCTCCTAGTCTATATTAAATAATTCGTCAAAAGTGATCTTAATATGCGGAAAATGTACAATATATAATTCGCTCTTGTTCTCTTCCGTCACTGTATTAAGTAAGTAATATTCTGGATTTCCTTCGCTGTCATAGTCAAGCGTATATATTTCTACTTGTCTTTTTCTCCAGTCTACAATCCAGTATTCATCAATTTCCTGTTGTCTGTATAGTTCCATCTTCTCTGTACGGTCATATTTTTCCGTGGACGGCGAAAGAACCTCCATGACAAAACGTGGAATATCGAAAAACGAATTCCCTTTTTTAGCATGTACACGACAATTTATAGAGGCATCAGGAATAACAATTTTTTCCTCGCCCCCTATAGTCCATTTATATTGAACATTGTCCGGATATACACGACAGATATTTCCTTTTAACTGACTGTATACAGTAGCAACAAAATTTGTGATAATTTCCGAGTGCTCAATATATGCACCTGACATATCTGTTATAATTACGTTACTCACAAGATCACCCTCTTTCCTTTCCTTATTATAAAGTATTTTTCAATACATCGCAAGTTTTTCTTACAGTGTTGAAATATATCTAATACATATTATTTTCTCATTTTATCCGTGCAAGATTAATCCGCTTCTTAGCATATCAAAGAACCATTCCTGAAAGTCATGATATTCTGTTTTGTCAGTGATGTCTCTATAGACTTCTTTAAGCTGATCCGTTGTAAATGATCTATCCATTACTTCCGGAAGTGATTCCCGGTTATCTTCAGAAAAATAATATTTGTTTACCATCGTCTTAATCTCCTTTGCCTATTTGATTATTCGCTGTTACAAAAAATTGCTTGTCAGAGTCATGAACTCATGCCGGGCTGGCTGACCGTATACCGATAACAAGCAAATTGTATAATTTCAAACTAACTTTTTACTTATGTTCTTATTTTGTTCAAATACATTTCTTTTGTCTTCTGTCTACCTATTGGTAATCTTTCTAGCCTTGACCAGTCTTTGCATTATTAGAATTTAAATTCAAACTAGAGGTTAAAAGGTTTTTTGATTTTTACAATAATGATTTTGTATAATCTGTTTTAACTTGGAGATATACAAGCTCCAAATGCCAGCACAATTATAAGGCATTGCTGATCTTGAGCCTTTCGGAAGTATTAGCCGTTCCGTTGCTATTGCAATTCCTAGTTATTTTTATGTGTACTCCTTGCAACCGTCACATATCTTTCACATTGTTTTACTTCCTGGAAAATCTTAATATGGAAGTATTTCACTTGTAAGGACTTACTCGTGTCGTGCCTATACAAGATTTTGCTTTTTGTAATATTATTTTTTAAATAGTTGACTTATGCAAAATCATGTTCGCTTGTCAATCTTATATGCGTTTGAGTGTCTACATTTTTCAGAACCGCCTAACCTGTGGACACTACAATAATTGTAGCGGTTATATTTTTCATATAACAGATTCAAGGTACGTTTCATTTCGCTTCACTCTTTCCCTTATAAGATAGAGAAATCACCTTATACCTACATTTCGCGTAATTATTTTACTGTTAGCAATACAAACTATTTTCGTATCGGTTTTAAGTTTGGGATTTTGTAATTGACTTTTACTAAAGAAATGACTATAATAGAACATGTCAATAACACATAGAGTTATTTGTACATTAAAGAGGTTGTTTTTCGTTGGTAGCGGTTAGCAACCTCTTTTTTGTTTAACTCGTTTCCCTTAACTTGATTATATATTATCATAGTTTTAAGAAATTGTCAATCGTTTTCGATAGATTATTTTAGATTTTTTTTAATCTTTTTCGATTGTTACTATATCAGAAAGTTGACAGTTGAACAGTTCACATATTTCAATCAAATTTTTCATTGATATAGTTTCATTGCGAGTCATTTTGCCTATTGTGTTACTACTACACTTAATAGCACGTTGTAGATCTGCTTTTGTCATATCTCTATCAATAAGGATATGCCATAGTTTATTATATGATATACTCAAAAATAAAACCTCCTATATAATAATAAAGTAATTATACCAAAAATACTCCGGCATTGCCATACTCTATTATAGCCACATCTTCAGTTGTCAAAGTACAAAAATTTAAAAGGGTATTCACTTAGTCAGATTTGACTTTGTTTTTCAGATATGCTACACTTTAGTTGATTAGATTATGTATCGTGCAGTAAATCTGTACACCCTATACAAGTTTTACGACTGACACCTTGTTTGCAATCTCGGTTGTTATCTGTATGCCTGTCGTTTAACTTGTCTTTATAATAGCATAGGTTTAACCTATAGTCAATAGGTAAAACCTATTTTATTGTTTTAATTTAGTATAATATTATTTTATTAATTATTGTTATGTGTTTTTTAAGAAAGTGGGATATTATGTCATATAATGCAAAAGCTGACGAAAATTATAGAAAAAAGTGCAAGACTATCGGTCTTAAGTTTACTTTAAATGAATTAGATTTTTATGAAAACATTGTAAAACATTGCAAAAGTAATAATTTGTCGCTACAGGGATATATAAAAGAACTTATAAAAAAAGATCTTGATGAAAAAGGAATACAGTATAATGATTGATGATAAAATAGTTGAAATATTAGAAAAATATCATAACGAAGTAGCCGAAGAAATATCGAATATAAATTTATCAATAAAGAAAATACAAGGAGAGTTAAAACTTGTTAGTGATTGTTTAATTGGCGAAGTTGTGTCGTATAGTAAAAATACTAATATTGAAAATAAAGAAAAAGAATTGGAGTTATTAAAAGATAGCCAGACTGTAAGAGAATATATAAAATCATTTGATATACTGGATTTTCGGGATAATTATTATAATAAAGATACAACTGATCCTATATTAAGTTTACACGATATTATTGTATTAAACAATACTCTAAAATGTGATACAAAGCATAAAACACATGATATAAGCGTTGGACTGCCAGTCCTTGATGAAAGCGGATATGTAGATATCATATATGTACTTGCTTCATATTGCGAAGATTGCAAAAGATATACTATAACTAAAGAAGTGTTTAATAATATTAACGGTGTTATATTATGTGAAGTAATTAACAAAATAGGAATTACGGCAGAAAATAAAGATGATGTTGAAATAGAACTTTCACAACATGAATCTATATTATATAGATATGGCTACAATGTTAAATCATCAACTAATCTATCAACTAAACAACGTCATATTATTTTAGCGTCACTTGTAGAATCTGGCATAATGACACGTAATCAAATTTCAGATCATTTAACTATGTTAATTAACCGTGGCGAAAAAATTGATAGTTGGAAAGACGCAACCGATAAATGGAAACAAGATAGATACTATATACAAGATTATAAAACATATAATTTACCTAGTGTAATCGCTAATAAAATCTTGTTAGAATATAAAGAAAGCAAGTAAATATGTATTACGTTATGACTCTTTAGACGGCAACGCATTACTACTATTATATAGATAGTATGTCATTTTGCTTTTGCTTTAATATAATTTATGATATAATTACTTATATAATGATAGTAAAGGAATAATATAATAATGTTTATATATAAAATAGATATATTAGACACACTCAAAGAAAAAGGATATAATACAAATAGGTTGAGAAAAGAAAAGCTACTAGGAGAAAATGCAATACAATCAATACGAAATAATAAAATAGTCGGAATGAGTGCGCTTGAAAAGATATGTGGTTTATTAGACTGTCAGCCAGGTGATTTGATTGAGTACAGGAAAGAATAGGATTGCTTTAGAGATAATGTAATTTGTATTGACTTTACATTATTAGCAATGTAATATGATTGTAGTTAGTAAATGACTCATATATTATTAAGAAAGGATGATTGTACTTGATTGACATTGAAGTATTGCAGAAATTAAATGTACCTAATAGGATAGTATTAACAAAACATGCAAAGGAAAGGTTGATAGAAAGAAATATCGCTATCACGGATATTATAAACGGCATTAAGACTGGCGAAATTATAAAACAATATGAAGATGATAAACCTTTACCTAGCTGTTTGATACTAGGATTTTCGGTAAATAATAAATATATTCATATTGTAGTTAGTCACGATAGTGATTATATTTATTTGATAACAGCATACTACCCTAACACAGATCAATGGGAAATGGATTTCAAAACAAGAAAGAAGGTTTGATAATATGTTATGTATTGAATGTGGCGCAGTTACTGAAAAGGGATATACAACGGACGTTACGGACTTAGGAAACTGCCTTGTTATTATTCGGAATGTACCATGCTATAAATGTACAGAGTGTAATGAGATTATTTATACTGGAGACGTTGTACAAGAGATAGAAAAAATTGTTAATACGGCTAAACAATGTTTGCAGGAAGTATCTATCATTGATTATAATAATTACAAACAAGTTGCATAAATATGATAGCGATACTGTTATGGTGTCGCTATTTTTATTTGCGATATAGTTAGTTATATATTACTTATGTTAGTTCTGCGTATAGTGTATAGGTATGATATACTGGTATATAGATAATGTGTGTGTATTATGTTATATGTTATAGTGTGTGTATAACTATACAAGTAGTATGTATATTGTATGCGCTGTATATGTATGATAGTGTTGTATAATTATAGATAATATGTGTATATTAATAGTGTGTTAATTGGCGGTGTGAAGTGTGATTTGATGTTTGTATGTTTGGCTGCCTGAACAGATTTTTAAAAATAGGAATGATTACTAATATTGTAGAGAGAAGTTTGGGGAGAATGGAGGAGTGAGTGGTTGAGATCTGAATAGTGTATGCGAGAAGAGTGGTTAGTTAAATAAGGGATTTTGTATATAGTATTGAAAACTATGTATAGTGGTATTGAATATAATGTTATTTCGTTTTAATATTTATTATATGTAATTAAAGATACTATGTATCGCAATTATAGTAGCTAGATTATATAGTTTTGAGAATTGTTATTATTTATTTTCTATAAATAAAAATTTGCCACCCTACGCCGAACGAGGCGTCCTAAACCCCCATTCACAATACTTTTCGCAAATCCTCCTTGATGACAATCCACCCCCGCCCCACCCCAAAAGATCCCATATCAATAATTTTCGCCATTTTAAGGATATGCAAAAGTCCTCTAAAATAGCATAATACTATACTATTATACTATTATGCAGACCGGGGGTATTAAACATTTATTGGATCTATCGGTGCTGCTAAATACTGGGTATGGGTTCCATCCACACGCCACGACCAAAATTTCGACTCAAATTACCATTTTTTAATTCGGTAACGACTTCGGTAGAGCCTTTATTTATAGCATTTTTCACACCCCTCTTATACCAAAATTATCAATTTCGCATGAATTTCTTCCATAATATCCCATAAATACAACCTTTTACCGAACACACCGTAAAATCAAAAATTTTACTACTATCTCACCCACAAATTCAACATCTTAAATTGCCAAAAACATCCTTACATACAACACATTTTATGCCTGTAAATCACTTTTCTACCGAAGTCCATCTTACTACATCCAAAAATTCTTTACCAAAACATTCGAAAACCACCATACCTACAACACCTCCACTTCCAAATCAAATATTTCTACCATAAAATTTCACATCAAAAAAGACCAATCCTAAGACTGATCTTCATAAATTTACATCCATATTTTCATAAAAATAAATCATAAAACTATCCACCAAATATTTCTTCCTGAAATAACCCACCTTCAATTTCACATATATCATTTATCGGAATAATTACACCATCTTCAAATATAACACAACCTTTAAACTCATCTATTTTCTTAATAATACCTTGCTTTTCTAAATACCTTCCTCCAGACTTCTTTAAATCTTCCTGGAAATAAGTAATCTTAACTTCTACTCTCTCACTCAAATTCTTCTTCAGAATGCATAACCTTTCATTCAAATTATCCAAAATATACTCGTCTAATTCAACTTTCTGATCAGTAATTCGGGCAGTTTCCTTAACTAAATCATCGTATCCTGTCAGTGCAGCAAATGGTGAAAATTGTGCAGCTCTGTCATGCATACTCATTTGCGGATACTTCTTAGAAACAAAACGTGGAAGTTTTATAATATCATCATATTTTCCACTCAAAACTATCCCTCCTCTATGCCTTATGTCCGCCTATCTGATTATTTCTATCTCTCATAGTCGCACCTTCTTGTAGACTCATCCCTTTGAGAATCGCATTCTTTCCAAATTTATTTTTAATATTTAAAACAGCCTTTTGAATATTTTCCTCTTTTTCTTGAAACTCCTTCTCTTCTTTACACTCTTGCTTGTTCATCAAATCAAATAAATTTAACTGTTCATAAGTATTCTTCATGGCAGAATTTTTATTTATTACATGATTAGCCGACATATTAATCCTTCTCACAAGTAAGTTTTCATCCACAATTCTTTCAAACAGATCTAAAACGTCTTTTACAATCATGCTCGTAGAAGAGGTATATTCATGTAAATTAATCGTTCCATGTGCATGTTTAGGTATCTTTCTACCATATTGATCGACAGAAAACTCACCTTGATATGCACTCATCCTCGCAGAATCTAATAAATTTTCTCTATCATATCCTATCGTTAGCACAATTTGATCTGTAACAAGATTTTTACTTACTAGATCCAAAACTAAGTTCTCTGTCATTTCACGGACAATTAATTTTGTAGTTTTATAATCTGTTCCATTTTGAAGTACCTGTCCACTCCCAATACTATTGCTCTCAGGCTTATATTTCTTAATATCTGCAATGGTACATGGTTCATATCCCCATGCATGGTCAATCAATAATTCCGCATTTTTACCAAACATCTTATGCAGCAAGTATTCATTGTAGAAATCAGCTTCACTACCCAAAGAACATCTTGCAATATCTCCCATCGTATATAAACCAACGGACTCTAATTGTTTTACATATCCTTTTCCCACTCGCCAAAAATCTATGAGAGGTTTATGATTCCAAAGTTGCTTACGATAAGACATCTCATCCAATTCAGCAATTCTGACTCCGTGTTCATCTGCCGGAATATGCTTTGCAACAATGTCCATAGCAACTTTTGCCAAATATAAATTTGTTCCGATTCCGGCGGTTGCGGTAATGCCAGTAGTATTCAGTACATTTAAAATCATCTTCTGTGTTAATTCTTTTGCAGATAATCCGTATACATTTAAATAAGAAGTTACATCTATAAATACTTCATCAATAGAATATACATGGATATCTTCTGGTGAAACATATTTCAGATAAATATTATAAATTTCTGCACTGTATTTCATGTAAAAAGCCATTCGCGGAGGAGCAACTATATAATCAACTTTTAGATTCAAATTTTTGTCTAAATCTTTTTTGTCATAAGAATTTCCAGTAAACTCCTTATTTTTTAATTGATACAATCTACTTGCATTTATCTTATCTACTCGCTGCACTACCTCAAACAATCTTGGTCGTCCTGAAACACCATATGATTTTAAGGAAGGAGTTACCGCCAGGCAGATGGTCTTTTCTGTACGACTATTGTCCGCAACAACTAAATTCGTTGTTAGTGGGTCTAGTCCTCGTTCTATACACTCCACTGATGCATAGAAACTTTTTAAATCTATTGCTATATACGATTTGTTGCTCAAATGAACTCTTCCTTCCTCTCATATCTTCTTACTTATATCATAACAAAACTATCTAAAAATATCCATACAAAAATCGAAAGTACGTTTGCATTTCTATATAAAAGAAAACAGGCAGAATTATTCCACCTGTTTTAATCTTTATTCAAAATATGATCCTGAATTATAATGAACAATGTATTCTAATGTGCAACTGTCAAGCGATATCTCCGGTTGGAAAAATACCTGCACTGAAGCGGATGTACCAGGTTTCCATGATTCCACCTGGTTAGAATTACCATTACCCAAAATATTACCATTTTTATCGAGAATATTAACATCAACATAGAAGTAGTCAAAAGTTAAATTTGTAGAATTAACCATATTTAACTTATATGTATTCTGACCGAATTCATTTGGTATAGTTTCAAGAGAAAATGTTTTTGTCATTTCTTGAACAGAATTACTTACATCCATTTTCTTTTGAGCAGATACAGCATCTTTTAACAAATCATTTAACGTTTCATTATATTGATCATCAACAGTCAATCCATAATTGTCTACAAACTTTTTAAGCAAGACTGTTCTCTTGACATATGTATCATTCCATTGCATTGCATAAGTCGTATAATCCACTGTATAATGCGAAGTAGCTTCTTTTGCTGATTTCAAATAATCAATATACAGCTTTGCATCTTCTTGAAGTTTTGAATTATCAAACGTTTTATTGTAAAACCCACTTAATTTCTTTAGCTCTATATCGCAATATTCGTTATAAATATCAGGATTTTCACCAACAATTCCATCCTTTTCATATTCATCACTTTTTGCCCAACGAGCCATTAAACTTTTAGAAAGTGTTCTCATAAACTGTCCATCAACAGATAATTCATACTCACACTTCTTTACCATATCTTTAGAGTCGCTATACGAATCCAACTCTTTATATTTCTGCAAAGCTTCTTTGAATTTTTCTTCTTTATACAATTTTTGAGCTGAAGAATATTTACGAGAATCTACCGTTTTAACCATATATAATATAGTTCCTAAAATTATTACAAAAACTATACACAAAACTGAAATTATAATTTTCCTATTAGGTTTTCGTTTTTCTCCTATATTGTTTTTATTTTCTTTTGCTTTCTTTTGTGGTTCAGTAACCACTTCGTGAAGCTCTTCACCGTTTAATTCTGATATCGGGTATCCACAGTTAGGACATTTCCCAGCCTTATCACTCACTTCTTTCCCGCACTCAGGACATTTTATTAGTGCCATAATTCCCTCTCACTCCTCTTTATTTTCTGTACAACAATTAAATTATACGTTATACAGTTTAAAAGTCAAGTAATAGTTATTCTTATTGTAATAGGGGAAAGGATTGATTTTATTCTTTTGCTTAAATTCATCATATAGAGTCAAATTTTGATTTTATATCTATACCCTAAGAAGTATCCATACAGACATATAAAATTGATTCTGAGTCACATACGATAAATATATTCCTTAAATCGTACCTAAAGAATTTTATGGATTGTACTGTTGAATGACAAAATATTATTAAAATGTAATCTCACATTTCACAACTACAGAGAATCTATCCAAAGAAGCTGGTTGTCCTAAGACAGCACCTTCCACTGGGTCGAATTCTAATTTCCTTCCTAAATTCTTACAGTCGTATAATCCTATTATTTCAGCATGAATATTGTCCTTTTCATTTAATTCGTTAAACGTTTTCATAAAACCATTATAGTAATCCATATCATATATTTCATAATATATTTTAGCTCGGTAATCTCCCATTCGATTAAAAAAACTTTTATTTATTCTATATTCAGATTTTTTAGGTCTACTATCGAATAAAAGCAAGTTATTTTTGTCGTAATAGAATTTCACACATTTCCTACCATCTACAATTTCATACTCACCGCTTTTAACTCTCTTACGGATCTCGTCTTTTATGTAGTTATGTGTAAGACTGGCTGATTTTTCACCTTTTCTATATTCCTTGCTACTTTTCTCTGCGGCAACCTCTTCTGGCGTTCTGCATATTTCATTTAACTCATCTCGAAAATTCATATCCAAACCTCCTCTTTATATTTATCTATATAATATCACAGCGAAAAAAATTTTTACATATATTTCCAAATCAAGAGAGAATTACTAAACACAGCCAATATCAATTCATCGATTTAAGAAAGGAAGAAAATATATGAGTAATTTAAAATTAGTAACAACTGAGAACTTTGAAAATTTAGAATGTAACTTCTATAGAAATATGAATGACGATATTCTTTTGACTAGAGAGCAAATTGGTCAAGCTTTGAAATATATGGATCCTGCAAAAGCAATTCAGAAGATTCATTTAAAACATAAAGACAGACTTGAAGATTTATGTTTAAGATTTTCTGAAATCCGATACCCCCAGAACGGTGGTGTCGGTGTAAATGTAGAAACAGTCTATTACACCCAACGAGGAATTATGGAAATTTGTAGATGGTCAAGACAACCGTTAGCAAATAAATTCATGGACTGGGTTTGGGATATTGTAGAAAAATACCGTAGCGATGAAATTATAGATATGTCACGTATGACAATTATATTAAATAAATTTGTGGACGTTATAGAAAAGCAAGAAAGACGACTATCTAAAATTGAAAAGCAATTATCTGTGCAGCAAGAACAGTTAAATAAGCTGACTACATACAAGAAACCTAATAATCCTTGGTTTGTGAAAATGCATCCTAAATATAAACTATTAGAAGAATACTTCAATATAACAAGAACAGAATTGTATAAAAATATATTAGAGAAATTAAAAAGTGTATATGGATTAGACACAAATCAAATTCAGGCAGATTACTGTTATAGAAATAAAATTGAATCCTGTTATCCATTAGATCCATATGAGTTCAATCCAAAATATAGAGAAATGATTGAGAAAGTTGTTGATGATGATTTATTAAAGTACGGAATTATTACAGAAAAATGATTCTGTTACCTATGAAAAGTATGAAATTATTTTTGATCTACCTGAAATAATTAATGTAGGAAATCTCTGAACACAGTTTTGACTACCTTTTTTTGGATGTGTCCTCTATTATAAGCCTTACACCCAAATAGGGTAGTCAACTTTGAAGACAAATAGTAACTTGTAAAAATATTTATTATCCGGATTTATCTTTGCGGTAGCAAAGTAAAGACGGAAGACACGAGGAAAATACGTTTACGGATTTTCTGAAGTGCTATTACTCTCCTGTTTAAATATGTAAAAGAAATAGAAACTATGGATTTGGAGCCAATAAGGGGAGCGGGGATATCCCCGAATTAATACATTAATAATTATAGTAAAAATTTATTTGGAACAGTGAATCACTAATAGTGGGGGAAAGAAGACCAAATTCATAAGTCTTACATACGCATATTGCTCGCTAAAGCTCACAAAATGCTAGTGCGACTAAATGAATTATGATCTTTTTTGCATTTCCCCCACACCCCCTTTGCGTACTATTTTTTTCTAAAAAAGGGAGAAAATTTTCAAGTAAAAATCACGGAATACATTATAACTACGGGCTTTTTCAGCAAAACGGCATCCTTTAAAGTCTCCCTATATTATATATATATATATATATATTAGGGAGGAATGAAAGGATGCGAAAATCGTGAAAAACGCTTATTTTACAAGGAAAACTGGCATTTTTACTTTGCAAAAAATAATAAAACACTTATTTTAGGAGGAAAATTCATGGAAAAACCAACTATCAAAAAAGGAAAACTTACAGAAAAGAAATTAGTAGAGTTATATGGAAGCGAAGCTCAGAAAAAATCTTACAAAGAAAATGGACGCTTCGTAAGTAATTATAAAAAAACTCTACTAACTAAAATGTCTCGTTATTGTACCATTAAGGATTTAGGAGATCGTACATATAAAATAACTAACGTGTATGATTATCCTCTTCCATCAAATTTCAATAAGATGACGAAATCCTTATACCAATATATCGTACCATTGCTGCTTACCAACTTAATTAATGGTCATGATGAAAATAATAAAATTGATATTACTGTTGGAAAATGGGCGAGAGAAATAAATATGGTAAATAAAAATTATAATCTCGTTAAATATAACAAAGAAGATACCAGTAAAGAAACACAATGTTCTCTTGATACTATTAATGAATTTTACGATAAAGCAGACGACATGATTGAATGGTATATTACCAATGCTCTTGATTATTTAAAATCAGCTGGATTAATTATTTGGAGAGAAGTATACAGAGTAAGTGAAGAAATATCTAGTGGCGAAAGTGTAATTGATGAACACGGTAATATTCATGTTGATATTTCTATTGAAAGTCATCAAGCTTCTGAAGACGAGATGAACTATTACTCTCATTGTGTATCAATTGCTGATAAAGCAGCTAGAATCGAAAATGCCGGAGAAAGATATTACAGTAAAAAATCAAAACTATTTGGAGAAGTATTAAAGAGAGAACTTTACAAAAAGAAAATCAAGTGTGTTTTCAAAACTTATGAGGCTTATTATGTCAACCTGGATAAATGCAACTTTGTATTAGATCAATTTGGAAATTTCCAAACAGATAATTTAATAGGTGAATTCAACGAAGAGTTTACTAAGATGTTGATTGAAAATGCAGGAAAAAGATTTGATAAGAATCCAAATAAGTATATTTCTTATTCAGAAAAAGACGATTATACTTTATGTTTTCAAAATTTATGTGAAATCACTATTGATAAAAATACTGAGTATCTTGGTCATAGAATAAGAGAAAAAACTATTGACGATGATTATTCTCTGAAAATTACACCATCAAAGAAAGGATAATAAGATAATGAATTTTAATAAACAACAAGAGGAAGTTATAAATACAATAAGCGGAAACATTTCTGTTATTGCTGCGGCAGGATCCGGGAAAACAACTGTATTAACTCATAGAATTGAAAACATGGTTGTAAATCATAATATTCCACAGTCTTCTATTTTAGCGATAACTTTTAGTAAAAAAGCGAAAGATAATATTGTGTCAAAAATGCAAGAATTAAACATATTAAATGTCTCAATAGAAACCTTCCATTCATTTGCACTGAAAATTATTTCTACTGCATATGGAATAAACAAATATAAAGTATGGACGGCTCAATGGGAGAAAGAAAAGATAATCAAAGATATATGCACAGAATTATCGCTATGTTTTCCTGATGCTGTTCCACATAACGAAATTTTATCTTTTATTGCATTACAAAAAACGAATATGAAAAATCCAGATGATGTTTTAATTTACAATAAAGAGATTCCATTTCCTGAATTAATTATGCAGCAAATATATAAGTTATATGAAAATTACAAGCAAGTAAATTATTATATTGAATTTGATGATTTTATGAATATGGCTAATGAGGTGTTTGATAAAAATAACTCTGTTTTAGAAATATACAAAAATAAATTTAAGTATGTTTTAGTTGATGAGTTTCAAGACATTTCAATATCACAGGCTCTTCTTTTGAAAAAATTAAATACAGAAAATACTATGATTGTAGGAGATCCATTACAGGCAATTTATTCATTTAGAGGTGGAGACAGTAAATTTATTTTAAATTTTGATTCAGATTATTCAGATGTGAAGATTATAAATCTGAATACGAATTATAGATGTAGTAAAAACATTGTTTCAACGGCGAATAAACTAGCATTAAATATTCCTGATTCTAAGCACAAGAATTATGTAGAAAGCATAGCGTATAAAGATGATATCAAAACACCTGAATTAAGACATTTTATAAGTGATCATAAAGAAAGCAAATGGATTGCGACAAAAATAAGCGAATTAAAATTCAAAGGATATAATTACAACGATATTGCTATTCTCGCAAGAACAAATGCTCAGTTACAAAAATTAGAAACAATATTACACGATGAAGATATTGCATTTGATATTGTTGACGGAAAAAGTTTTACTGAGTTATCAGAAATCAAATTAATTATTTCTTATTTGAAATTAGCAGCGAATACTGGTGATAATGATGCATTTTCATATTTATATAACAAACCAAACCGATGGTTAGATAGAAAGTTCCTCAAAGAAGTAAAAGACAATAGTTTTAGGAGAAATACATCTTTATATGAATCGATGTTTACGATTGATAGGCGAAATTGGCGATTTAAAAACGGTATAGATGAAATTATTGAGGTTATAACTCATTTAAAAAACAACAAAAATTCTGATGTTTCTGAATTAGTGAAATACTTAAGAGACAGATTAAATATTGATAAATTTGTTACAAAAGGGAAACAGTCAGATGATGGAAGTTATGTTGAACAAATTGACAACCTTAACAGTTTTGAAAATATCTGTTCAAGGTATTCTTCCATTGACGAATTCATTTCATACATAAATGACCTAGACAACGAATTAGAAATAAAAAGCAAATATGATGATAAAGTCAAATTACTTACAATTCATAAATCAAAAGGCATGGAATATCCTGTCGTGTTTATAATCGGATGTAACGATGAACTATTACCACATTATAAAAGTGAAAATATAAATGACGAGCGTCGATTATTTTATGTTGCGATCACAAGAGCAGAGAAAGAATTATATATGTCCTATGTTGATTTCTATAACGATGATAGGAAAATAGTAAGTCCATTTATTAATGATATCAAAGACACCATAAAGATTGTTGAGAAAATTGATAAATAAAATTATGATTCAAATTTCATAAACAAACAGTGAATAAAAATATATCCATAATACACCACACCAATTAGTAACATGAAAACCAGATTTCAATGAAAAAGAAACGGAGGTGAATGTGAGTGAAAACATAAAATTTTCTATCACATTTGATATGCAGCAAAGGTATCCCTAGAAAATACCTTACACTGCATAATAAGTTTTTTGTGAACAATATTTGTCCACACATTTTGGATTATTGCGGAGAATTAGAATTTAGCGTACCTAATTCTTGCTTTGATCCAAAAGCAATGTAGTCATTTGTGACTACGGCATTGTCTACTCCTGAGTCGAGTAATAATTTCAATTCTTTTAGTTCATAATGTTTTTTAATCAAAACTGCGACAAATGAGCCTATTAGATTAATTACATATTTACCAAAAGCAAAAATTATTGCTAAGACAACAGGAGAACCGACTGTTAGTAATTCTGTCATTAACTCTCCTTTCGTGAATAAAGCATACCACTAGGGAGAATTTACCTAAGATGTCAAAAATGATGATGCCACTCCTTTCCGTACCTGAACAATCAGTTGTGGTATTGGTTGACGGGTTACAGTGATGCATCAATTGTATTGTATCAGATATGGAAAGGTTTGTTAAGAAGAATTTTGTAAAGAGAATTATATAAATGTAACTATTAAACACTTCAATCAAAAGGAGCGAGTTATATGAATAAAAAATATTTTAAAACAGAGGAGATAAAACATGATCAATACAAGTTATACAGAAACAGCAAATATGAACCTTAGAATTCCAACAAGATCAGAATTCCATAAATATGCTATGGAAACATTGAATGTTGGTGACTTTTTTACAAACGGGTGCCAAGAAGGTGGTAAAAAAGTCCAAAAGATTGCCAGATCAATTACATGGTCTGAAAATACTTGGAAGAACTTTAGAAATTAATGCAGCGAATATAAATCTGTAAATATACATATAGGATGGAGGATGGAGAACATAAGTGAATTTGGAATTAGAATTAAAAATATAAAAGCTGGTATGGTTTATGATACAAATATTGGTGTAAGAGATTATTTTACTTACACAGAAGCTATGCTAAATAATAGTTTGTTTAGTTATCATCTTAAAGAAAACGGAATCAATATTCATAAAAATGCTAAGAACAAAAAAGAATTTACTCGTGACATAATATGTTTAGATTTTGATTTCGGAAGTCGATCTTATGAAGATGAAAAGAAACGGCTTGAAACTTTAAAGGATAATACAGATTCAATAGAAAATAAAGAAAAAATTGAATATCTTCTAAAAAAAATAGAAGAAAAGAAAAAATTATATAAAGAAAAAAACAGAGATGAAATTAGAGAAGACTTTTATCAGAATGGAGTTGATATATCCTATAAACACACCGATAAAGAAGGAAAAGAAATTATTGAAACTATCCATTATGTAATGCTATTTAGAACCAGTGCAAAAGCAAAAGTTGGACAAGTTATTTTCATAAATGAAAAATTATATGAGAATGCGTATGATTGGTTAACTATTGGTTTGGGTAAAAAAATGTCACACGATAATGCTAAGATTGTAGAAATGTCGGCTTATGCCCCTCTCACCACATCTACTATTGTTGGAACAATGAGTATTCCTGTTGAAGATATTTTGATTTTAAAAGATCAAGATTCATTCTTTAAAACATTTGTAAAGGTAGTAAAAGCGGAAAAATATAAAGATATAACTGGTATCGAAAAGAAAAAATGTATAGTTGCTTCGGAAGAACGAGAGGTAAAGAATACTCTTTGGGACGGTATGGGAATTATTGAATCTTCATATCTTCCAAAGTGGATAAATGGTATGGCTTTATTACGAAATCATCTATTTAAAATGTGTGGATTTAAAGGTCGCATTCAATTATTTTTCAGAGATTGGTGTTTGCAAAATGGATTAGATTATGACACATATCAAGTAAAAGATATGTTTGGAAATCTGCATTATGTAAAAGATATAAAGGTAATCACAACAGACAATGCTATAAAGTGGAAAAAATTTATTGATATAATGGGTGGAACACCATTAGCTGCATATGAATACTGGTGCGAAAGAATTCGTAAAGATAATAATATATGGGGAATTGTGAAAACAGATCATAAAAGTAAATTTGATGAATTACAACAGTTGAGTTATCAAATGATCAACACTCTGCCGTGTCATAAAGAAGATGTTTATGAGATTGCATCGTATACAGTAAAATATATTGAGTCATTAAAAACTGATAATAACGAGTTTGAAAAATTTTTACGAAAATATTCTAACGAGATAAATCATTACGAAATGCTTGCTGACTTATATAAATATAATAATAATATTGCTGATTCATCGTGGTTTAGAAATGAAAAAAAGAAAATAATCTTTGATTATGTTCATAGAATGAGAAAAGGTAAAATTCTTGTTAATGGTGACAATCTAACAGTGTGTGGTAATCCATATGCCCTTCTACTCTATTCAGTTGGAGAAGACTGGACACAAGATCCAACTTTTTCACCGGAGGAAAATAGCATCCAATGTTACACACGTAGATTTGGTGATGGAGAATATCTTTGCGGATTTAGAAATCCTCATAATTCACCAAACAATTGTTGCCATTTCCACAATGTGTACAGCCCAGAAATGTCAAGATATTTTGACTTTAGTAAAAATATTATGGCAGTAAATTGCATTGGCACAGATGTTCAAGACCGTATGAATGGGGAGGATTTCGACTCGGATTTTAACTTGGTTACAAACAATCCTGTTATGGTAAAATACGCAGAAATTTGTTATCGTGATTTTCCTACCATTGTAAATGCCTTAAAAGAAAGTGGTATTACATATAAGAACACAATGTTAGAATATGCTCGAATGGATAACAAATTCTCAAAATCAAGAATTGGAATAGGATATTCTAGTAACCTGGCACAGTTAGCTCTAACCTATTATTGGACTGAATTACAAAAAGAAATTCCTGACGAAATAATCTTAAAAGATTTGTATGATAACTTTGTAATACTATCGGTTCTTGCTCAAGTTGTTATTGATGGATGCAAAAGGGAATATGAAATCGATGCAATGAAAGAAATTGATAGAATAAGTAAAATGCCATGTATGAAATTAACTAGATCTGGCGTGAATAAGGAAGGGAAAACCGTAAAAAAGAAATATGACTTTCCTGAATTTATGAGATACACACGAACAGTTAAAATAACAAAAAACGGTAAAGAATTACCTCAAAAAGAGATTATTGAAAACAAGAACAAATTAAAAAATAGAATCAATCCATCATTAATATGTCCGATGAATTGGCTCGAAGAATGTCTTGATGGAATAAAACCTGCAAGTACATCAAAATCCGTTCCTATTTCAGATTTTTTTATCAAAATGGATGGAAAAGCAAATAACCGGCAGATGACGAAAATAAGAGGATTGATTGAAGATTATGATAAATTTGTAAAAAATCTTCATATCACTAATGATGATCAAGATGAAATTAATGAGCAGCTGGTTTCTGAATCTAATAATCTTCTAGCTGAATTAAGAAAAATTAAAATTAGAAATGTCGTAACAATAAACAGATTAATTGAAACAGCATTTGGTTTAGATAATGGTGTTGGGAACAGCCATAAGACAAAAGGTATTAGTTCTAAATATTCAAGAAAAATATTGAATTATTTATATAAAATGAACAAGGATGTTTTTCTGCAAAACTTTATTTCGAAATAGAATTTGTATATTTATCACAAAAAATGCCGAATTATTTTGTCTAAACTGCTAAAATATCCTTTAAAATCAATGTTTTTTAACATTCAACTTCGTCCGTAATATGGAGAGGAAACATGATCTTTGCAATTTTCTCTCTAACGCTATTGCCGAAGCGTTTAATAAATACGGAGATATATCTATAAAAATATAGCCCCTAATATGGGGCTTGGGCTTTTGCCCGAATAAGTATTTGCTTATGGATATAGGTAACTCAGTGCAGATTGGTTAGTCACCATGCTGAGAATATGTGTACGATGAGATGTGATATGATGCGATAGTTTCATATTGTATCTTCTGGAATACTGCGAGGTATAAACAGAAAGACGGAAACCGTCAAAATCAAACATATTTGCAAAAACATATTGCCGTAAAATGTACTCGTCAGATCGCTGGCATAATAGACGACTCCGGTGGAGTAATAATCCTGATGCCTATAAGGGTGGAATCTTATAGGAAATAAGTAAGGAAAATCCAAACAAGTCAGTTGCGTCGTTGAAAAAAAGAAATTTTTGTATAAGATCTGTTAGAGGTGCGAGTAGCCCAAATTGACGAATTAAAAAGGATTGGAAAATTATATTAATAGAACAATGGTTTAATATCTACTCTCATATATTGCTGAATGACCTGGGTGAAAGTTATGTGTAACCACTCACATCTATAATTGCTGTTTATCAGATGCAAAAGAGGTATAAAGGTAGCTCCTTTGTGCCCAGCCTTTTGTAAATAGTGACAGAATATTATGACGGTATGTTAATGTAGGGAGAAGTTCCATCTATGTCCATAGGTAAATACTTATTTTCATTTTTGTATGAATTCTTCATACGCTCCTTTCTTAACTGGTAGTGATACCGTAAATCTTGCGGTATTGCTGCCAGTTTCTCACATTGGGTCGGTGGTGTAATGGTAGCATTATAGTCTCCAAAACTAACGATGCAGGTTCAACTCCTGCCCGACCTGTTACTATCCCTTACGGGGAAATAAATATGGAAGAAGGTTTTTAAAATAATTAAAATTTCAAAAAACGACGCATTTTATATGCGAAAAAATGGATTTGAAGAATTTGTTAAAAAATCAAAGTCCAAACATCCGACTTATTATCTTGTAGAGGAACATGATGTATGTCGGTATGATAAGAAGCTACACAGACGAGTTATGATCAAAGAAGGCGCACTATCGTTTTATCGCAGGCATCTAAAAAACATCACAGTAAAATAATTGCAAAATATCATCGGAGAGTATACTACTACTCTTCTATTTTTAGTTTAAAGGAGAATTTGAATATGATTAAAATTACAAAAACAGAAGAAAAATTAACACCAGCAAAACAGAATATTAAATTAGATGGAATCTTTGTAAAAGATTTAAAATTTGTAGACGAAACAGGCGATATTACACAACAGGTTCTTGATGCACTTCCGGAAGGAACAGAACAGGTTGGGTTTAAAATCACTGTGGAATTACCACTGGAATCTGAAGAAATGTAAGGCGGTGTGTTGTTATAGTACATAATTATAAAAAGTTTGACGGAGAAAGCGATGATGAACTTATCCTAAGAATTTGTAATGATAAAGAAAATATCGGAACTTGGAATGATGTAGCTACAGTGCTAAATTCTCTTCTCGGTCATAATTATACAGAATCAGCCTACAGAAAACGAGTTCAGTATTTTCAGCAAGTTCTTGATGCAAATCAATCTAAGTTTGCAAATAGTGCTGCACAACTTCAAGAGCTAAAGGAAGAGCGTATTCTTTTAGAAAAGGAGCGTATTAAAACACGCGATGAGCGTAATGAATATCGTAAATTGATTCGTGAAGAAGCTAGAAAAGAATCTTATAAAGAACAAATTCTAAGATCAATTTCTGAATATCACGGACAGCCACTGGATTACGATAAGAGAAAGCAGTTTAAAGGAATTTTGAAATCCAACAATGATCTAGTCGTTTCAGTAACAGATATTCATGGAGGAATTGAAATCGATAACTGGTTTAATAAATACAACACAAATGTTATGTATGATAGATTTAGGCAATATCTGGATAAAATTTTTGAAGTATATTTACGACATGGATCAGAGAACATTCATGTAATTATAAGCGAGATGATTTCTGGGTTGATTCATAACTCTCTTCGTATTGAAAGCAATCAGAATCTGATTGAACAGTTCTTATCCGTATCGGATTGTATTTCACAATTTTTAGCAGAACTTAGTTATAAATTTAATAAGGTTAACGTTTATGTTTGTCCTGGAAATCATTCCAGATTACATGCGAAAAAGGAAGAATCATTAAAAGGTGAAAATATGGACTGTCTTGCCATTCCATTTTTACAAGCTAAACTTCAGAATTTCACAAATATTGAATTTCATGAAAATAAAATTGATGAATCCATTGCAATGTTTTCTGTTAGAGGGACAAAAATTTTTGCTGTACATGGGGATAAAGACGATCCAAAAACAGTCGTGCAGAAATTATCACTTATGACGCAAATGCGACCGGATATTGTATATATGGGTCATCGTCATGTAAATGCAATGTCTACTGTTTACAATGTAAAGATTTTACAGTCAGGTTGTATTTCTGGTGTTGATAACTATTGTTTAGACAATAGATTGCAGAATAAGCCTGAACAATTGATTTCAGTTATAACAGACGACGGATTAGATTGTGTATATGATGTTAAATTCACTTAGATGAATGAAAGAAAAATTATATTACTAAAAAAATGGTTGATAAAAAGGAGATAATATTTATGAATAAATTAGAATTAATTAAAGAAGTTTCAGGACGAGCAGGTCTTACACAGGTCGCAACAAAAGATGTCGTTGATGCTGTTTTAGATGTAATTACAAACGAATTAATTAAAGGTGAAAAGGTAGCGATTGCAGGTTTCGGAACTTTTGAAGTAAGAGAAAGAGCTGAAAGAATGGGTAGAAACCCACAAACTTCAGAAACAATGTTGATTGCAGCTTCTAAAAATGTAAAATTCAAGGCAGGTAAAGCATTAAAAGATAAAGTAAATGTATAAGATAGGCGGTGATTCTATTGAATACAAATAAAATTAGAAATAAAACTTATGATTCCATTTTGGAATTATGTGAAGATGTTGTTGATACATATGAATCCTTAAATAGATTCCCATCTGATGAAGATACGTCGGATATTAGTTTTATCGCAAAGTATGATGAGGCAAAAGAAATTATTTCATATCTTTGTAAATTAGAATATGACATTGTTTTTTGTCAACTCGCGGATCCAGAATATGATGGATATATTGACGAATATATTATTACTATTTATGATGGGGAAATTTGGTGTGAACCATTAAAACGAGAAGACGAATATATTTATTGTGAATCACATTTTTCATACATTTTAGATAATTGCAGCTCTAAAGTATTAGAAAAATGTGAATCAGATTATATTTATGAAGTTCACATTAATGATGAAGAATTTGATGATCTTTGTGATGACGGATGTATTTTCTGTAAAGGTTGCGAAGAAGACAATGATATGCATGGCTTTACAGCTTCGCGTAACGATGATAACGGATTTACAACATTATCATTCTATTCAACAGAAAAACTTGATTCTGATGAAATGAGAGATTTATTGGAAATTTTTGGTTTGTAATTTAATACTCATATACTTTTTGGGATCCGTAGGTGTCACAGCTTACGGATCTATTTTTGTGTTCTCAATTAGGAGAATAAGAAATTGAGACATCAGCGAAAGGAATGTGTCGGGTAAGTTCCGACTGCGCTGCCGGTAATTGGTCGGATGGATAATCTGATAAAGAGTTAAAGTAGGACGGTCAATACTCTCCTATCTCTACCATAATAAAAATCCAATGCAGTTTAGCTGTATTCTTCAATGAGAAATTGGATCTCAAGGAGAGATACGGCGGAAGTCATGAGCCGCCGGACAAGTGTAACCTCATTCGCATTTCTCTCCTGTTTCTATGGAGTGAGGAGAAATGAGGAGTTGTATTTAATATGGGAAAACATTACCTAAATGTTGACGGCAAAAAAGTTTTAACAACAGAAATAACATATGAAGATTTAGTAATGTTATATAAACAATACATTGAAAAATTTAATGAAGTTCCAGTGTTTTCTAAATGTAATTTAAAAAATAATATGCCACAAGGTAGAATTATAAATAAAATTATTTCTAATAAAGGAATTACATATAATGATTTTCTGTTACAGTTTGGAAAGGTTTATCACGTAAGAACAGAAAGTAAAGATTATGATTATTATGTTAATAGATTTAAAAAATTATGTAGTGATCACGTTTTAAAAATTCAAGATTTAATTAATAATGAATATGGGTTACCGAATGCAAATTGGTTTATAAAATATTGTCCTGATAAAAATGTGAAAACATATAATGACTTTATAAAATGGTGTGGACTTAAAGAAAATAATCAGGCTTTTGATAAGAATTACATTTCGGATCGTCTTGTTAAATTGCAAAACGAATTACAGCGTCCAATAACACAAAAAGATATTACAAAAAAATCTGCAGGATTTTCTATGATTGTTATTAAAAGATTGTTTGGCTCTTTAACGAAGGCAAAAAGAGAATTAGGATTAGAAGAAACAAAACCAAAACCTATTAATTCATTTGAGTATTATAAAAATAATTTAGATGAGTCTCTTAAAAACATTAAAAAATTTAAAAAAAGGAATTATATTTCTTGGGCTGATATTGAAAACCCATTATATTGTAAAAATACTATAAATCACAAAACAATTAAGAAAGCATTCGAGCGTGAAAATATTGATATATTCTCATATATAAAATCAAAGGGATTTCATATGAATCCAAGTAATTTTAGTTTTCATCATACATTTGATGACGGAGAACGTGTAGTATCAACAATGGAATATGATGTCTCTTTATATTTAAAAAGTAAAGGATTGAAATATAATGTGGATTATTTTAGAGATGTAATG